>Ga0268250_10000117_pt1 | contig 37422 bp, 45 predicted proteins | sample AgamicAsSfe_FD_200448 | JGI IMG/M metagenome (GOLD analysis project Ga0268250, IMG submission 200448) | Agave microbial communities from Guanajuato, Mexico - As.Sf.e (v2) (version 2) | ecosystem: Host-associated > Plants > Phyllosphere > Phylloplane/Leaf | place: Guanajuato, Mexico | collected...
CCCCCCCTTCAACCGCCGTCCAGTGCCTGCTGATTCCATGATTGCGAGTTCCATCATCCACACATCGCAGCCGTGTGATTTGCTCTTTTGTAGGAAGATTTGGAAATCTCCAAAGAATGACCACGATGTTCACACATCACTCGATTGCTTCAGCTCCCATTTGCTGTGGTTCTGGTTCGACGAGACAGGCAGCCGGATCTGGATCCATCACCATTGCGGCACTAGCATCAGTGATCTCTTGATCAATCACCATCTCCTCGGTTTGCAAGCCCTTGTTCGTTGTCAGTCCAGCCCCAAGGTCTGCCTCTTTCTGCGTATATGGCTCTTCCTTGAGCTGTCGTAGTCTAAGGATAAGATGTTAGTCTCAGCCGCGCGGAACAATCCATCGCTGGGCTTCCTCTTACATACCTCCGTTTATGTGGCTTTGCCTTCTTATGTACACTAAAGTTGTGCTCGCTCTCGAACCACTTTGCACAAGGTATACAATAGTGCTCGCCTAGTGCTGGCAGGTCTGTTGGCTCTTTTGTTTCATGGTATAGCTCAAGATATCGAGGAGACTTTAGGTCTTCGTGAATCTGATCGAGGTCGCGAGTATGCCTTCTCGTCTTCTTCTTGGAGTCTCCTCCTCGAATAGCAGGCATTGTGTGGGGAGGTGTGAGTGAGCTCGTGAATCGGTGTTCTTCACTTTCCGCTGACCTAATGCCGGCCTGCTATGAGTCCCGCCAAGAGATTCGCGTTGGACAATAAGGTATGATGGTAGTTGTGGACTTCGTTCTGACTTCGTGATTTCATTAAACACAGGAAAACCTCGGTCTCTCTCGGCGCTCACGTGATGCCAGGCTAAACTGTTAAAAGAAGGACGTGAGAAGATTAGCTGTCTTATCGGCTATACCTTCTTTGTGATTGGCCGAGCTCAACAGGCTAGGGCAACAAGCTTCCTTCCTTCCGTCTTCGCTCCAACCTCTGTCGCCTCGATACTCCACGCCATCGCACTTCTTCGTTGCAGGTGTCTTTCCTAATCATTCGTCCAGCTCTTCCTTTCCTCGAGCTAGTCGACAATCTTACAACATGATCACTCAGGCGACGCTCACCGCCGCCCGCAGGCTGGTCAGTATTTACATCAATGGCGATAGTGATTTGAAGAGCTTCAGCTAAAGCTTTCCACAGGCCTCAAGGCGCAGCTTTGCTACAGTTGGCGACTCGCCTCTCTCCAAGAAGGTTGAGATGTCCAACTGGGAGAAGGGCAACTTTCTCAACTACCAGAAGATGTCTGAAAACCTTGCTGTCGTCAGGTCAAGGCTCAACAGGCCTCTGACATATGCCGAAAAGATTCTATACTCCCATCTCGACAACCCTCACGAGCAAGACATCCAGCGTGGAGCATCATACCTGAAGCTCAGACCAGACCGCGTTGCTTGCCAAGATGCCACCGCACAAATGGCCATCCTCCAGTTCATGTCTGCTGGCATGCCTTCGGTTGCTACACCAACCACTGTCCACTGTGACCATCTGATTGAAGCTCAAGTCGGTGGTGAGAAGGATTTGCAACGCGCCAAGGACATCAACGACGAGGTTTACAACTTCCTTTCCACCGCTTGTGCAAAGTACAACATTGGTTTCTGGCGTCCAGGCTCTGGTATCATTCATCAGATTATCCTCGAGAACTACGCTTTCCCCGGTGGTCTCTTGATCGGTACCGACTCTCACACTCCTAACGCTGGTGGTCTTGGTATGTGCGCCATTGGTGTTGGTGGTGCCGACGCTGTGGACGTCATGGCCAACCTTCCTTGGGAGCTTAAGGCACCTAAGGTCATTGGTGTCAAGCTTACTGGAGAAATGTCTGGCTGGACTACCGCGAAGGATATCATTCTCAAGGTTGCTGGTATTCTCACAGTTAAGGGTGGTACCGGTGCCATTGTTGAGTACTTTGGACCTGGTGTTGACACTCTGTCTGCTACTGGCATGGGTAAGTGTTTCTTCTCTATGCTTTGCGTTGAATACATTAGCTAACACTTTATCAAGGCACAATTTGCAACAGAAAGTTCTCCCATTCACCATGAAACGACGAAATAAACTAACAACTCAATAGTGGGTGCTGAAATTGGTGCCACCACATCTCTCTTCCCGTTCAACAACAAGATGGGCGACTACCTCAGAGCTACCAAGCGTTCTCAGATCGCCGACCTCGCCAAGTCCTACTCTAAGGAGCTTCACGAAGACGAGGGTGCCGAGTACGACCAGCTGATCGAAGTCAACCTTTCCGAGCTTGAGCCTCACATCAACGGTCCTTTCACTCCGGATTTGGCAACACCCATCAGCAAGTTCAAGGCTGCTGTCAAGGAGAACGGCTGGCCCGAGGACCTCAAGGTTGGTCTCATCGGGTCATGCACCAACTCCTCATACGAGGACATGTCTCGTGCGGCTTCCATCGCTCAGGATGCCATGGACCACGGTATCAAGGCCAAGGCTCTCTTCACTGTTACACCCGGCTCAGAGCAGATCAGAGCAACCATTCAGAGTTCGCCGGACCAGTAATTCCCTCGTCAATCTTTCACGCTGACTTTGCATAGGGGACGGTCAAATGAAGACTTTCGAAGACTTCGGCGGTATGGTCCTTGCCAACGCCTGTGGACCATGTATTGGTAAGTTTAGCTTTCCTTCCTGAGTCTGCGATCCGCCCGGGCCCTGATCCCATACCGATGTCTGAGTCTCTACGGCACTCTTCCCAAGGTATTCGCAAGTGCTCTCGCTGTCATAGAACGTCAATTCAGTCCTATGACTGTATGAGCATATTCGCACAAGAATCCTGTCCTATGACACCTGGGAGCACTTTGGCCTCCTCCAGCCACTTACCCAACATATCCGTCGCGATCATCCACAATTAAACCTGAGACGAATGCTAACCCTACTCAGGACAATGGGACCGTCAGGATGTCCCCAAGGGCGAGAAGAACTCCATCATCTCATCCTACAATCGTAACTTCACTGGACGTAACGACGCCAACCCTGCCACCCACGCTTTCGTTGCCTCTCCCGACATGGTCGTCGCCATGACCCTTGCTGGTACTCTTAACTTCAACCCTCTGACCGACACCCTCAAGGACAAGGACGGAAACGACTTCAAGCTCAAGGGTCCTGAAGGACCTGGTCTGCCTGCAAATGGCTTCGACCCTGGCGCGGATGTCTACCAGGCTCCTCCAGCCAAGAGGGACCAAGTCGATGTACAAGTCGCCCCTTCATCAGACCGTCTCCAGATTCTCGAGCCATTCGATGCATGGAACGGAAAGGATGCTACTGACCTTCCCATCCTTATCAAGACTAAAGGCAAGACCACAACCGACCACATCTCTATGGCTGGTCCGTGGTTGAAGTACCGTGGTCATCTTGACAACATCTCGAACAACATGCTTATCGGTGCCATTAACGCTGCCAACGGCGAGGCTAACAAGGTCAAGAATGCCATCACTGGTAAGGAGGACGCTGTTCCCGCGACTGCCCGTGACTATAAGTCGAAGGGCGTTAAGTGGGTCGTCGTCGGTGACTGGAACTACGGTGAGGGTTCATCTCGTGAGCACGCTGCGCTCGAGCCAAGACATCTTGGTGGTCTTGCCATTATCACCAGGTCTTTCGCTCGTATCCACGAGACCAACTTGAAGAAGCAGGGTATGCTTCCTCTCACCTTCAGCAACCCTGAGGACTACGAGAAGATCAACCCAGACGACAAGGTCGACCTTCTGTGCACACAGATCGCTGTTGGCAAGCCAATGACACTGAAGGTTCACCCCAAGAGCGGTGACTCGTGGGACTGCGAGCTCAGCCACACTTTCAACGCTGGCCAGATTGAGTGGTTCAAGAACGGTAGTGCCCTGAACACCATGGCCAAGGCTCACGGAGCGCAGTAGACGGAAGGTTGATGCGGCATTGCGGCCCCAGATGTTATGATACCATAGAAGGCATGTTTGATCGTGGGATGCGACTATGAATCAAGAGATTAAGTCCTGCATCGAGGAGTGGCGAGGAGGAACGACTTGTGGAGTTGGAATTGTCTTTGTAAGTAGATTTATAGTGGCAGCCGGACGCTTTGATGATGTGATGCGTTCACGTAATGACTTTTCATCATATCACATCTATATCATTACATATGTGCAGGATAGTGTAGTTCGCGTGACGATGATGGATTGACCTCATTAATACTCCTCTATACACGTTACATAAATCACTCGTATTGTTGATGCAATCACGTCGCTCCAACTACATCCATCTTCACTGCCTTCTCAACTGCACGTCCTCCCTCCCTATCCTTTTCACGCCCTCCAACTTGCGCGATCAGTCCACAAGCTACAACACTCGCCCCAACAAACCACGCTGGAAACCAGACCAGCCATACGATGACTGCTGTATAAGTCGAATGCACCAGCCACGCCTCGCCCGCCATCACAAGCAGACTCTGCACGTTACCGAGAGGAGCAGCCGTCAAGAGGTGGCTGGCGAGGTATGTTATGCTCGTGGGATTGATGAGGTGAAGGAGGAGGAGGGTCGTGATGGCACGGATTGGCAAGGACGTCGCCGTCTTTGATTTTGTGGTAGATACAGCTTCCGGAAGCAACAGGTGCGCATGTATGAGCGCCAGAGGCGATGCGACGAGCCCGACGAGCAGACCAAGCGAGAAGTTTAGAGTCGAAAGCGTGGCGAGCGCGATGCCGAGTAGGAGTAGGGAGATGCACGGGATCAGCGTGAGCGCTTGTGTGTTGATGAGTGCATTCGCGCGTAGAAAGACGGCAGTGAGGTAGGGCAGGATATTTGTTGCGAGTGCGATTTGGACAAAGGCGCTGTTCAGTGCCTGGCAGAGGTGTGTTAGCCCGTGAATGCATGAACGAATGCTAGTGTCAGATACCTCGGAGGTTGTATTATGCAGCAGGAAGAGCGGTGCCACGCCGATGAAGTGCGATAGCAGCACGAAAGCGAGCGGGAAAAGTAGAGCTCGCTCAGATGTTGCGAGTAGCTGTTTAGGCACTGCGGTCACCATGCCGCGATGCTCCAAGATCTCCACTTCTGCCTTGAGCTGCTCCGATTCTTGTGCTGCAGCTACTCTGGTGTCTGCCTCTACCGGAGCTTTAGTAGGCCGCCCACTTTGCACCCATAGCGCAATGGACATGATCGAGAAGTTGATGGCAACCAGCATAGCGCTGGGGAGGTATGTTCCAATGCTCACAAAACGTCTAGCATGCATCAGCAGATAGAAGAAGAAGCTCTGGTGGAGATGCTCGAGCAAGTTGTTCAGACTGCGGAACGTGCTCTCCACGAGACGCCCAAGAGTCATCTCATCGTGCCAGCCATCGCCGACTGTCTGTAATGTGATAGCATCCACATGGTACGGGATGAAACTACTGTGCGGACCAGAAGCGTGACCCAAGCCCTGCACGAGCATGCCGTGGAGCATGGTCTTCAAGCGCTCTTCATAGCTGTCTCCGTGGTTCCACATCCGCTGTATTGTGGTCCCGATGCCCATGTAGTCCGTGCCGATGACGGTGACGGTATTGATCAGGTCGAGATTGGGTAGCTGGCCATTTATACCGTCGTATACGATGTGGATCTTGTCGAAACGATGACCACCAGTACCAGCTGGATAGTCGATGGCTACTGCTCCTTGCAATGCACCACCACGGATCGGGAGGTCTTCGACGGAGGATGTATCGTGGGTGGAGTGGTATGCGTCCACCCAAGCCTGTGGTCCAGCCGTGCTCTCGGGCGTGATGACGAAGAAGATGTCCTTGGACCATAGAGACCATCCTAGATTAGGTCAACATTCAGCACTTCGACCGTAGGATTTCATGACCTACGGTTGAAGTATCGTGCCAGCGTCAGCACAAGTGCGACACCGCTTTGATTCAGAACATTGTCCATATTCTTCCAGGCTGCCATGAGCACGATGGCCTCGGTGGCATCTCCCCGCGGCGCTTTCAGCATAGCATACACATTCTCTCCAGCTATCGTCTTTCCTGCTACCTCGTACTTGTACTTCTGAAGAGCCACCTTGAGGCCTTGCACCTTGAAGAGATCTTCCAGACCTTGCACAACCCTGCAATGCTTGATTAGGCGTGTTTCGTTTTCGAATTTACATCTTCTCTCTTACACTTCTGGAGCTAGTGTCGTGAGTCCAGCTACCTCGTGTCTGTATGCTCTAAAGATATCATGCTCACTTCCTCCAAAGTATGTGTGAACCTGGCCTGGAAGAATCGCATTCTCAGACACATAAGTCCGTCGCGAGTACTCGTCCAGAGGCAAGAGAAGAAGCCATGCCACGCCGACGAAGATGCAGAAGAGGGATAAGTATGGAGGAACTCGCGCTACTCGTGAATCCGATCGCAGGGTCAGTAGTGCTGCTGTAGCCTTTGTTAGTATTGCAAGCAGGGGACCACGGTCACAGGCAACTCATACATACACAACAAGCCCATCTTGATCACTCCATGCTCATAGTAGTAGTCACAGCTCGATTTGTTGTCCGCAAATGTGAAACGCGTGCTAATCGATAAATCTTCCGAAACCTCGAAAACGTTCAGACGAGGGAGACAACCTGAAACAACCTTTGTGCTTATACTGCTACTGTTTTATACTAGCTTTCCTGCTATCATCCTCCTCGCTGCGCGCTGCAGACGTTCAATGGCTGCAAATTCTGTAGCACTCCGGCTCCCAAATCCTGCGCGCATACGTGCATGGATGAACAGGCTACCGTTCTTCACGCGTGGCATACTGCTTCTTGTTGTTCTATCCTCGGTCGCTGGGCTGATAGTCTCGTGGATCATTCCTGCCAGCGCCTTGATTCCTAGCCAGGTATCTATATTCGCTGGTATGGTTCCTGTATACTCTGACGCCAGGACTATAGCTGACCTCTTTGTTTAGCATACCGTCTCAACACCTTCCCGATAGTCCATGCAGGCATCGTCTGCGCCATAATCAGCCTCATCCCCCTCATTCCTCTCCTCGAACGCTTCGAGTCGCAATACGGCACTCTGGTCTCTGCTGCCCTCTTCTTCGGACCTTTCGCGACGCTTCCTGGCGTGTTATACATCCTCGTCAACCATGTTATCCTTCGTGCGGATACTCCTATACAAGGCTCCATGACATGGTCATATCTCCTGCTGTCCATGGAAGCGCTCATGCTACACCGACGGCACCCTTCATTCAAACTAGGGGACATCAATCTGCCGATCTGGCCATTCCCCATACCACTACTGGTCTTTCTGCACTTCCTGCTACCCTCGGTGATACTGCATGATAGCCTCCTGGGAAATCTATGCGGATGTCTGGTCGGTTACGGCTTTGAGTTGGGATACCTGAAGTTCCTGATCCCGCCGGAAAGAGTGCTCCGATACATCGAGGGAAAGTTGAACCTACTTGGCAGGCTACCGCACTATATCAGCGTGGATCAAAAGACGTTCGGGAGATATGGCAGTGTGTTACCACTAGATGAAGATGGAGGACGTGGGATCAGGAGAAATGGTGCGGACAGGAGAGCGACGCCTGTCACAGGCGCGGTAGGGCTTGCAACAGTTCCTGCTCGATGATCGGGCCGAGTGATGATGAGAATATGTCTTTGTATTACTAATTAATGCATGAACGTGTACGTGCAGGGCGTCCTGTGCTGATGCTGCTGATCCATTTGCCACCCTGTTTCAGCGAACCTGATACAGCACTCCGAAACACATCGTCATCTTTTGTACCCGTCACGTCCATTCATCTCCATTTTTTTTCCTTCGTTCCTGCTTTCCTGCCCCTGCCCCTACTGTCCCTTTTTCGTATCTTGTCTACACAGCTCCATATGTCCTCCGTTATCTCACATCACACTATCTATCTCACCTCATCTCAGCACACAGCCAGATGCCGCACACCTGCCCAGAAGCCCAGACCTGATCTAGCACCCACTATGGTGCTCATCCACTGATACCAATCACGGCATGTGCACACACAAGCCAACGGATGCTAAGTCTGTGGTCTTAATCTGGGAGGTGTGAGTTGTGTAGAGTGCCGTCGTGCTTATGATTGTGGATGAGATGATGAGATGATGAGATAATAGTTTAAGGAGGAGGAGGAGGAGGAGATGCCTGATCCATGCGAAGCGTACGTTCGGAAGCTGCTCTGGTGTGACTCACGCGGTCCATGTAACCAATGCTGTGTCTACAGCCGTGTCTGTTCGACCCTAGCGAGACACTTTCCAGGAAATAGACAGCAACACAACGCCGTCCATCGATCAGAACGGCGCGAGATGATGATACTGCTCTATGAGTCTTTCTGCATCACTGACATGACGCGTACGCACCAGGAAACCTAATGGAGTAAGAATGCCACGATAGGGCGCCAGCGAAGCAGTTTGCACAACCCTGGCGGGGCTAAGTGATGACTTGAACACACCTTTAGCCTCGCAAGGTAAGTACGAGTGACAAAATAACAGCTCGTGTAGATCATCCACATCAGCACAACTCGAGGACTGCGTGCCCAGCGTCACAATCCTTCGACGTCCACACCATGATGCCAGCTGCACGTCAAGACCAGTCCGGTCTTCTTGGCTCCAGTACAGTATATCATCTAAATCAAGCAAAATCATCTCCGAGTCCGTAAAGCAAGCTCATCTTCTGCGAGTGTGTAGTGCTCCGTGCCAGGTCAAGTCCTGTTGTAAAATTGTGACCATGTCATGACATCCAGAAAAAGGAATTCGGCAACACAAGGCGTTTACAGTATCCAAGATATGAGCCTACCTATTTCTGGTAAAGCAGATCATCGAGGCACACTCTCTGCCATTATCGACCTCGTGTAGAGTGGGATGACCATGACGTTTGCACTCTGAAACAAGCGCGGAGGTCCTCGTGCCTCGCCTTCGAGTCCTGACACGAGTCCTTCTCGTATGTGCTGACGTACTGTACGGACAGGGGTGTCCTTGCTTGGGTTGAGGAAGTCCTAGGAGCGAACTCCGTCGCTGCTCGCTGCTTACTGCTGCTGGATTGCACAGCCACTGCTTAACGCGACACTCTCGTCTCTGGTGCACATTGTTGTCACTGGCCCACACCTCGATAGTGCCTCAACGGAGTGTGCTCTTCTTTCGAAAGCTGATCAGTGGAGCAGGCATTTCTGTCATATATTGGCGCATATCGAAGTCGCCTCGAGTCCACGGTCCGGAAGACCGTTCGATGGCCTGGTACGCAGTGTCAAATCGCAAGTCTGCGCGGAACCCTCACGGCACTCTCCCCACGATCCTTCTAGCGCAGCTGAGCCACAGTAGCTGGAACACTCCCAAAGCTAGAGCGTGGCGCATGAGGTCAGTTGCAGCTGGATGCGGGATACGAGCCTGCGACAATCTCTGGACGATCCCTGTGCCGTACTTGTGACGCACGCTATCTGTATGACTATGTCACCATTGGAGCCACTGTCTGGAACACACTAGCACAAAACTACCAATCTCCGCCACTAAGTTTGACGCCGCGTGACGGGCAATACCCACTAGCCTGAGAAGGTGCAATGGCTTGAGGATAAACATAGCCGAGCACGGGCGAGCAAAAGAGACGATGGCAAGCAGCACAGCCACGACACTATTGACGACCATGTGCCAAATAACCAAAGAACCAAAGAACAAAGAACAAAGAACGCTAATTTTCAAGCTTAATGCCACATTCCACGGGCCACCATGCAAGAGGTCTGCCTTAGAACGATGGTACTGCTATACTCGCCTGGCAGTATCGGTGTCTTGCCACAACAGCTCGTCTATCTTTGCAAGCCGTTGCATCTTCGTCGTAGAAACTGCTGAGGCATATCGGAACAAAGATACGACGTCGCCCGCCAGGAGCTGACAGAACTGGCGCGTGAACAAGGGAAGGAGAGAGCGGTATCGCTTGAGCCACGGTATGCACTCGGTAAACCCTCTAGGAGGACCTCTGCGTGCGTGGCTATATTCAATGCTTCTGTGTAACGGGTAATCTCTCAAGTCTGAGAGAGCATCATCACAATCACCTTACCTGCTGAAATGCACCCACAACCTAGGCATGGCCAGGATGACTTTGTAAGCCTTAGAAGTTTGAGCCGAATCCTTATGGCACTCTACTCTCCCCAGGACACTTTTAGACTTCTGGGCTAGTAGTGCTTTACTCATGTAGGTCGTCAGTATGACCTGTTATCACTTGACCATTCTTACTACCATGACATGTTATTCTATTATTGTTAATGATTGTTCGGCCATGACAGCCTCGGCACATTTCCAGGCAGGAAGTTACCGAGGACTGAAGTTTTGGTTTTTGCTTCCGTTCGATCTATCAGATCATGATCTGATCGAAGCTTTTTTACTCCACGAAGATTGACCTCATTCTATCTGAAGCATAGCCAAAACTTTGTTCATCATTATTTGCAAGGGAAAAGCCCGTTTCACAAGGGAACCATGAATACATCCATCGGTCAGTATAGGGCCGCCATCGGTTAGCTCTTGTCTTGACCTGAGAGTGCTACTACTACTACTGGTACTTTCTTCATTTCAGCTAAGGAGTATCTAGAACCCGGACGTCACGAAGCGCTCATATCATGCGCGATGATCGTTGCCACACGATGGATACAGACAGCAGACAGCAGACAGCATCTCCCGCTGGCAGGCTCCGCAACGTCCGATTCGCTGAGCTATCTCATCTAAGATTACCGTGCGCAAAGCATCATCGGTCACATGCTCACATGCTCACATGCAGGATCTATGACTGCCCAAATGTGCTAGACCGGCTCGGATTGCCCGCCCTGCCTGCACTTATCCACCCGCATTGCACGCGTGGCATGGCGGATTGGTCAACTAGCCCCGTCGAAGCCATGGAATCCATGAAAAACGAAGAACGGGCTGAAACAATTGCACAGCCACAGCCGCCGATCTTGAGCCACATACTCTCCCAGACTGCGCTTCGCCGAAAGATACATAAGCCGGCGGCTCCCTAGCCACATACATCCTCTCTTTCTGACACACACACACACACACACACATCACACCATCACCAACATCACCCTCTTCTAGCGACTCCAAGCACACCACCTCGCGACAAGCTCCAAGACATATAGCAGCGTGAATCGCCTTTGTTTACCTTCAAGCGCCGGAAAAGCCGCATTTTCTGCCACAGCCTTCAGCTTCTCAGCAAGCAGCAGTTGGCTCTACTTCTCTCCTTCTCTCCTTCACACACATGAGCTATTAAGCTACCATGTTCTCCAAGTATGCACCCTTTCACCCCCCATCTCTTCAAACCAGCATTGCGCATGCGCTGTGAATATAGCGGAAGCTGTAGCTGATCGACAACAGGAGGAAATCGCACAAGCCACCTCAAGACTTCCATCTGAAGTTCAAGAAGAACTTCGACGACATTCTCCAAAGTCCTGCGAACGGACCTGCGACACCAGCCCAGACACTAGGGAGCACTTCCAACGAAGATCTGGGCATGTCTTTCAATCCTTCGTAAGTAGACCTACCTTTCACCACTATGCGCTGGTGCTATACTGTACATTCATACCAATATACTGATCTCCTTTGTTTGCAGTCAATGGGATCATGGCGTCGACACTAAGGAACTCGTTTTCGACAACCACGAATGGGGCAATGATATGTTCAACACCAACAACTTCTCCGATGTATGGTGTCAGCCTACGCCCGGCATAGACGGTAATGCCATGAACTTTGCCTCTGCGCATGGCGACATGTTACAGATGCCACTCGATGGCATGATGTCTATGCATAACGGAATCGCAACACCAATCTCCGTGCCAGTGGAACACAATCAATCACAACACGCCAGTATACAACCCTCTACTCTCGACTTGAATGAGTACATGGCCTCCCAATACCACCAGCCAGCATTCTACAACCCTCACCAAGCGTTCACAAATATTCAGCTGCCTGGCCATACTGCCTTACGATACCCAGGTCCTCCAATATACAAGGGTATGCACGGTCATAGCATGGGTCTCAAGTACGACTCGCCTCTTGACACCCACGTGAGCCTTCACAGACCAGAGATGGACAAGTGAGTACTTCAGACTAGTCATTCACACTTCTTTGACTAACGCGCACAGATTTCGATTCCGTGTCTCGCTGCTCACTGCCACTGCCATGACCAAGAACGAGGACGACATTCCTGTGACCTACCTCAACAAGTGTCAGACGTACAAGCTCTCCGTCCGTGACTCCACACCCAATCAGATGCCTGGCGCAGTCTGCCAATATCGTACATACGTCCGCATTTCCTTCGAGGATGAACAGCAGAGAGAGAAGCCTGCGACACACTGGCAACTCTGGAAGGATGGACGCGGCACGAACGAAGCACATCAGCGTGGTGGCAAGCTTCAAGCTGTGGAGTATGTTCCTGTCACGCAGGGGCAATCTGCTCATCGTGGCGCAAACGTCGAGGTTCAGTCCGAGGCTTTTGATGGATTCTGCGTGCTCTGGACACCCACCTACCATGGTCAGGCCGAGTGCGAAGTCCAAGTGCGCTTCAACTTCCTTTCCACCGACTTTAGCCACTCAAAAGGTGTCAAGGGTATCCCAGTCCGACTTTGTGCAAAGACTGAGATTGTCAGCTCTGCCACTACGATGGCATCACCAGCACCAACCAACGAGGTCAGCTACTGCCGTGTCAAGCTCTTCCGAGACCACGGCGCAGAGCGCAAGATTGCCAATGACGAATCGCACGTCAAGAAGACCATCGAGAAGCTTAGTCAACAATTGCAGCAAGCTCAAACAGCGAGCACCATGAACGAGAACGGCAAACGCGGACGTAGTGATGCGATGGCTAGCTCTCGTCCTGGCAAGCTTGCTCGCCACAAGCGAGCCAGCTCGATCTCCTCTAACAGCTCGAATGGCATGCGCGATGCTGCTGAGGACGACATCCAGACTAAGCTCACAAGCATGAACGTCATGCTACATTCTCGACGCACCGAGAGCTTGCTCTACCTCCAAGGGGATGAGCAGGACGATCCTGACCTGTTCCCTGTCACTCTTCCTGGCATCAATGGCGCCATCTCTACCTCGGATTCGCCCGAAATAGCAAGACTCGACCGTCGCAGTACTTTTCAGTCCCAGCCAAGCATGGAGTCTCCAACACCAAGCTCCATCGAGTTCAACTCTCCGAGCAGAAGGACTTCAGGGTTGAGCGCCATGCAAGGACATGTATCCACGACTCAGGCGCCTACACTTGATACAAGAGTTGCAACGAACAAGTTTGCAAACCCACAGTCTCTTATCACACCAGCAGACGAGATCAGCAAAGTGAAGAGTACCGGCTCTGCCTGGCTCAGCGCCCTCGAGGTCGACTCGAACTATGTTGCGCCACCGGCCAAGACCCAGCCTGTCGCCTGCTTCTACATCCAGCAAAAGTCTGCAAACTCTGGAGCATCAAGTGCACTACACCGCGCTGTCTATCTCCACAACCGCACTCTGCAGGACTTCATTGATGCAGTCGCACGCAAGTACGAAGTCGATGCCACTGCCATCACCACCATCCTTCGCATCAACAACAGAGGTCTTCACATCGAGCTCGATGACGAAGCGATCGAAGAGTTGCCAGAAGGCCAAGAGATGACATCCGAGCTGGACTTTGTCGACTCTTCGCCTTTCAGGAAACTTACTCTACGCTATTGATCATTGACTTCGAAGTCGTACTCACACGCAATCTAATTAACGACTCTTATGACCTCTGTATTATACTGTACCAACTGGCGTCGACCACAACGACGACGATTATACCCCGACCATCAGGTCGATTGAACTACTGGTCGCACACGACGGCTACTTTACCTGTCCCATAGAATGAACTCAAGATACCCCAAGAGATGTACATGCAATGTCATCTAGCGTTGCCATTTTTTTTCCTTTTCTGGAATTTGTCTTTGAAACAATTGGCGTTCATGGAAGCTGGAGATGGAAGGGGCGCTATGCAGTAGTAGGACTCACTACTTGGGTTGCCCGGCATCCTCAATAGTCACTTACCTTGCCATACCAATTAATGAAATCAATGAATTATACTTCCGCCCGCTTCAGCCTCTTGCTTTCCTGAATGTGCTCGCCGGCTTGAGCCTGTGGCTGCACTGCGTTCCCTCGTGGCACTTCCATCCTTCAATCCTTCCTGGAGCGGTGAAATTCCTACCTGAAACGCGCCATTGTAGCGATTTTGACAATATGATGACACCCTTCCCATGCCGTTGTGTTTGGAGTAACCCACACATGACCACACGTGCCTGTAGTAAGAAGCCACCACGATGCTACTGCAAATTCGTCTGCCTTTATGCTAACACTCAACCTTGACACATCAGAATTTCCAGGGGACTGTGGCGCCGCATGCCTCACTCTCTGCGCTCGCACTCCTAAGCTAAGATGAGGCTAGGAATCGGTTCGGTCGGGCGGAAGACGGCACTTCGGTGGCTGCAGCGCTGCGCGTCGATGCACGATGTAGGAACGATTATTGGATGTGGCTATGTGGCTTAAAATGATCATCGAACGAAATCTGATCTGATCGAGAGATCGTCTTGTCGATAAGGCAGATGGTGGAAATCGAGACCGTGGTGATACATCAGGCTACCCTGTCAGACAATCAACAACGACAACATCAACACCATCCACAGCAAACCTCAATACACATCTGAAAGCATGAAGCAGTATCCCCAAATAGCGTACACTATTATGCTCCGCTGTGGAGCGTCACCAGCACAATGAACACATCCCGCGCGTGCCGCACGCGTGCTGTGGCTAGAAAACAATCTTGTTGTTGCGGGCCGACCCCTGCTAGTGCGCATCATCAACTAGTGTCAACCTCAAGGCGTATCTGGGCGTGTTTCAGATTCTGCATACTGCTTACTGCTGCCGCTTTGCATCATCGCATGCTTCAATCTCCATGTCGCCGGCGCTTGCGCTTACGCTTGCGTTATTGGTGTCAACCCGGTATCATGGTCGTTCGAGGTTGCCAGGCGCTCGGCACTCGTTTCAGACGATTGAGGAGGCTGGCAATGCGGCTGCTAAATGCACTTCGTGTTTTAGAGCGAAAGTCAAAAAGCGACGCTCCAGCCACAGTGTGCTGTATGAACAGGCAACCTCCCAGAAGACCGCCGTGGCATCATCAGCATCGTCACCAGATACATCAGCATCATCATCGCCTCCGTAACCTGCAAGAAGAGATGGTGCGCATGTAAGCGAATCGTCAGCCCAGCCTCTCCACACGGACATGTTTCCCGATTCAGGCACTCGAAACACACTGTACGCCACCAGATGAGTCCACTCTTTGACCCCTTGTGAGACCCGGTAATATGGTGGCACAATCAGCCTGCGAGAGGACCGTCATTCTAGTCTCTTGGCTGCGCTGGCTGTGGCGAGTGCCGTTGACAGTGCAGAGGTCATCAGGCTTGTGATCGTGTCATCGTGGAGGTGACGTGCCTGGTGCTGGATATCTGAATAGACGCGGTTTCTTACTGGCGCCAGAGTGATTGAGATACGTGCCTCTAGATATCCGACTGATGTAGTGCTCACAATGGAGCGCAAAAAGGACGTGCCTAGAAGTCAATCACCACACCTGTGAAGGGCCGGATCAAAGTCTCTTTAGTATACAGGCCATCAGTAGCGCGTGCATGATCACGATATGAGTCAAGAGTATGAGTAGACCGGTGTATAGGGTCCAGGAAAATGTTTTGAGGCCTGTATACGCTTGCTTGTATGTGCAGACGAAAGTTGGGGAAAGTGCGAAGCACGATGGGCAGTGCCAGTAATATGTGAATATGCAATAACGAATATATATCATTGGAAACAACGCTATAAGCACATACGACCACAGGAGAATGAGAACAGGCCATCCCGTCCGCTCTGGCGTACTTAAGCATTCTACCGGCTGCGTAGTAGTTGGGTGGGTGACCACCAGCGAATTTCAGCTGTTGTATGTTCCCCCTCTTTTGCCGTTTTTTGGTCTGCTTTTTGCCCTGTCAACGATTCATGGAACCCCCAAGCTGTTTACACGTAACAGATCCTTGCTGCGCGTGGTTCACCATCCAGGTATGACACATTGTCACTATAACCTCAGTCCAGAAAGACCGAGGAGAGTGCCGTAGACTTCCGCACAGACTTGTGAATGATGTGGTGGAGTAGAGAATACGCCAATACTCGTGCTTGGGCAGATATGTGTTCCAAATCCACCACGAAGAGAACGAGGCTTGAAGTCTAATCGAGACTGTGTATCATGAGTGAAGAGTTTCAAGTGGTATAGTCAGCACCTCAAAGAAGAAGAGAGAAGTCCTCCCGTCACCTCTCTTCCTCATTCCTTCTTTCCCATCCACTCCACCAAATCCTCCAACATTTCCCTCTTATACACCGCCTGCAGGCTAATATGCGTCTCCTCCTCTACCCTCAACCTTACCTCCTCCCTCTTCCCCAATCTCTTCGCAATCTGCACGCCGTGATTCGGCGGGACATTAGTATCCAAGCTTCCATACCACAACCGCATTGGCAACCCTTCCCTGATATCCTCCACCCTGAACCCAAATTCCACGCAATTCAACCTCCCATCCACCCCCACCGCCTCGCTCCCCACGCTCGTCCCCTGCGCAAACGCCTCACCGCATGCTCGTAGCCACAGCCTCAGCAGATCCGGATCTTGTTGCACAACCTCCCTATCCTTCGGGTGCGCGTCGAAATTCAAGAATGACGCCTCCGCCATCTGCAGCCGTTCAGCATCGGAGAGGCCCGGCCGCACAGAGGGCTGCCGACTGAAATGCCAGCCGCAAAGAGTGGGGAAGAGGCGCAACCCGAAGGTGAACCCGATCCAGTTCCACCAGTTCATGCCGGAGTAGCCTATGTCCGAGGGGCCGAGGCCGGAGATTATGGCGACGGCGAGGAGGTAGGTGGAGGGGAGAGCGTAGGCGCAAGCGAGGGCAAAGGCGCCGCCGCCGGAGACCCCCTGGATTGGATCAGTATGCTGGGTGTGAAGGTGTTGACGGAGTCGTAATGTGAAGTCAAGGAGGATGAGGTGTCAGAGTCAAGGCGCAAGCTTACCATCAAGCCATACTTTTCAAGTTTCAAATGCGCAGCCAGCTGCTCGATATCCTTGGGATAGTCCAGCAGAGTCCTCCCAGGCTGGGGCGAGCTCCATCCCGTGCCAGGTCTGTCGGGCGCAATCAGGCGTACATTCAACTCGCGGGCTGTGTCGTCCCAAACAGCAGCATCTATACGGGTTGTGGCGAGACCGTGGAGGAAGAAGATGGGTCGTCCTGTGGTGGCGCCGTACTGTGCATAGCCGAGCGTGCGGCCGTCGGGCAGGACCATGGTGGCGGAGGTGTCATTGCTTGTGTTGTAGTGCTGTGTGGTTTTGGTAGTATCGGAGGGCTGAGTACAGATGGGAGTATTATTCTTGCGACGCAGACTTGACCATAACCATATTGAGCTTCCAATTCCGAGAGCGGTCACGGAGAGCAGCCGACCATCAGTGAGGTTGATGGGAATTGATTTCACGAACGACATGTGCTTGAGATACGAGACAAGAGGCGAAGCCATGAGGCCGCAAGAAGGAGAAATGTGAGGCAGTAAGAGCATATATGGAAGAGGAGAGCGGGATTGGACTGCAAGATACATTGGTACCTCAAGCGAGGCATCCACCAGACTTGAAGCTCCGCGACACGGCGAGGATCGGGATTTGTGATGAGCACCATCTATCCTGCGAGCCGCGAGAATACCCTCAATTGTTGCATGTTAGGCCGAGTCACTTCGATGTAGAGTGCGAGCACGGCTTCTAGAATGCTGAGACTGAAGTTCACTGGAGATGTCGGAAGTTGTTAAAATGCCAAGCTTTTCAATCGCGTGGAAACACGTCAAGATAGGCAGACGCGTCAGGGACGTGATAGAGTTTGAGAAACGCGCCTGCGAGGCAATACGGTGTAGCCGTCTATGCTCTGCGCCTTCAGAGAAGCGGCGGTGCAACTAAACAACGAGAGTATACAGATTCTACCAATGGGGAATCAAGAAATGCACTCGCCAGAATCGAACCAGAGCCCAAAATGCCACCTTCATAAGACCCTTTTCATGCCGGCCGCATCTTTACGTCCAGTAATTCGCCTCCAACCTCCAGCTTCTTGATCGAGCCGGGAGCGTTTGAGCCTTGTGATGAGGCTGCTATTGTTGGACTTCGCAAGCTCACCGGCACCTCGCCCTCGAAGTCAAGCCGCCTTCTAGACTCCAGCTGCACACGCGGTGTTGTACCCATCATGGCTCCGCCGGGTGTCCGCCGCCAGGCATGCTGTGCAGGACTTGGTGAAATGTTACAGAACTCGCTGAAGTTGAATTGCGACGTGCCTGGCGTGATAGGCTGGAATTTGTCCCAGACATTGATGCCTGGAGTCGACATCATAGATGATGGGAGTTGCGATGTTCTTGGCTCTGGTGTGAGTGGGATCTTGGACATACAAACAGCAGGCGATGGAGAAGCTGCCAGATACAGTAGCAGATCAGCACCCTCCTTGCCAGCATCTATTGATTGTTGTGTCCGCATATGTGGTGACCGTGCGGGCGATGGAGTGCGTGGCGGCGAGGATTTGAATTGAGGAGTTGCGGTTGCAGCAAGTCTCGGAATAGTGGATGTCTTGAAGTCCGGTAGTGGCAGGTCCTGGTCATCGTCCTCGGACGCGCTTGGTGAGTGTAGTAGTGTAGCGGAACGATCGGATATGAAGGAACCTTGACGGTCATTGGCAATCGATGGACGCGTCCGGCTTCGATAGTGTGTTGGTGATGATTGTGGTAGTTCGTATTTGCTCTTCCACGAAGTAGCCTTTCTCTTGGAATCTCGTCCTCGACCTTGGCTGTGCGTGCTTCCTGGAGGCTCGAGGATTGGTATGTCATTCCTGAAGCGCTTGAGATATCCCTGTCTAGCGCTGGCTCCGGATCGCGTGATATCGTCTGAGAAAAGCGGTGCTGTGAGCGGAGAAGAGGCGGGCTGACCAGCTGAGAAGCAATGGTTTGATGCGATTGATGAGGTATCCGAGAACAATTCGATATTGGCGTCTATCCGCTTGCGCTTGAGTTCCCTCTCTATTTCTGGTTCGATGGTTTCGAGACTACGGTTCTGCCAGCCATGCTTCACCTTGACATTCGCCAGTGCCAGGCGGTCCTGCAGAGTGCGTGCCATCTTCGTGAAGATTAGGGAATGGTAGATGGAAAGTCTATCATCGAGAAGACTCACCTTGGAGACCTGCGCCCGTCGCAAAACCTTACTGGCAATCTCTTGCGGTCGCTCCATGTCTACCGAGCCTGACATGCTGCGCACTTCCCGTAATGTATGATCGCCAATTAGCGCCAGGCGAAGACGAAGGGCGTTATGGAGAAGACGATATTACAGTAGTGGTAAGCAAATCGGAGACGTGGTATTGTATGATTGAGTAGAGCAAATGGTGTAAGGTACGTGAACAGGGGTGAGGGTGTGTAAGTAGCTCGAGGAGTCAAGCATGGTATATGGACGGAGCAGGAAGTTGTGGTAAAAGTCCGGGTGGGGTCCAGGTCCGTTGCCGAGTGAAGGTGTACTTGCATTCCAGACTTGAGCTACTCGTAGCGACACGAAGCACGAAGCACGACGAGCATTATACAGCAAAGTCAGTCATGCACCATCACAGAAAGGCCAGATCCTGATCCTGTGAGACTGAAGAAGATCAACTCATACGCATGTCCCTCAGGATCGCTCAGCTACTGTCCAGGCCGTCACACGTACATCTTCTACTTCTGTGCGTGCTTGAGAGAAACAGCCTGACCAGGTATACTCACAAGCATCATGGTCAAGTTTTACGGGTCTATAGGTCCGCACACTCATGAGGACTGTGAGGAGAGGCCTGGAGGGGAGGCCTGGAGGGGACGCTTGGAGGAGAGGACAAGCACGTGGAGTCGATGACTATGCCCTGCATTCGTGCTATATCTCAACGTTCTTTGCTGAGCATTGAAACAAGAGACACCCTGAAGCAGTCATCCATCTCGTCTTCTTTCGCAGAGTACATCATCTCCTTGGGTTTATTTCAGTGTCGTGGGACGCTCCAGAAGGCATATATATGAGTAGTATAGACCAGACGAGACAAACATCCGTATGAGCAATCTGAAACTCAAAGTCGGCACAGCGGCATGTAAGGTAGTGTTCCAAAAATAAATGCCAAGAACCTTCCTTGAAACAAGTTCGTTCACGACATCTCAATGTCCGGGGGTCCTCCTCCCTGGCTTCACCACAGTCTTGTTTCGCTTCATACACCCTTTGCTGCTGCCTTGCTACCTACTACACAACGACGCTCGTCTGGATATACTGGACTTCAGGTCGTGTTCACTAATGCCTGTGCAGTGATCGGGCAAACCCACCATCCTTCCGCCGGATCCACGAGCGGCGGCCTCATCCCGGTTTCACCAAGTCCTCTCGCATCATTTGCGCTGCAATCTCTGTCAATCAACTTGGTGGGCATATAACTCAACTCAAACCCCTTCTGCACGGGAATGCCGTCCTTCCTCCACGACCTCAGGCGGCTGTCAAGAAGTAGTTTTAAGTCCGAGCGAGCCTCCAATAGTTCAAGTGACTCTGGCAATGGTGCAGAGATTACCAACAAGTCCACGTCTACCGTGAATACTGGTAACGGATCAGGAAATGGGTCATCAACACCTCCAAGCACACTACCTTCTCAAAAGTCATCCTCGAACTTGGCCGAGAGCTCCACCGGTCCGAGACGTCCTTCTGTGTATCCCGCTCAGGCCAGCAATAGGTACAGCATAGCTGTTCGTCATCTCAAGAGTCTCTCAATCGCTCTTCGCTGACCAGGTCTCGATATAGAGCGGTAGCGCCTTGACACTCAACACCTTGTCCTCCTCTCCTCGACCTCAGACTTCTTCCTCTCCCTACGCGCCGAATGTTTTGTCGGTTTCGGATAATAGTTGGGTAAGATCTACAAGGCAATGGCCGCAGACTGCTTGGGATTCGACCACCTCGAAGCCGGACTTACCGTCCATGCAGCAGACTTATGCTAAAACGATATACAGGTACACCAAAAAGTCCTGCTGATCTCTGGTCAAGTGGCAGATCCAGCACAACAGCCTCTCGACGGAGCACTCTATGTCTGTCATCATCAAGATAGCTTCCCAGCAACACAATGGCCTGTCTGTGATTCTCATTTCAAGGCGCTAGTCCATCTTCAACCAGGTCCGAATCGAATCAGGCTGGACTTCGTGGCTCCAAAGCTGCCAGCGTTCAATGGAGCGGCTGCACATTCTTCCTGGATCTGTATCAATTACCTACCTCTGATATCTATGCCACCACTGGACCTCGTCATTCTCATGGGTCGGGACTCCGAGGGGACTTTCGACGCTGTGCCGGAGCGTAAGCAAAGAGAAGGCAATGGATTGGAGACTGCAATACGGAAGTTCAAGATGGCAGCATATTTGTGGCAGGCATTCACGGGTGAGCAGATGAACAGAAACAACTTCGGCAGGCGGTGTTTTCGACTCGAGGAAGAATGGCAACCAGGTTCGCTCAGCCAGCGCGATGCCGAGATTCCCAGTATGCGAAACGAAGCAAAGATTCATATTGTGCGAACAGACAAGACAGTTGCGGAGCTTAGGGACCTTGACCGTGCACAGCAATATCAGCCTGCAACGAAAAAGGGTGAGCTCTTCTCTATAGCGATGGATGCCGTGCGGGATCACTTCAAGCCGAGACCAGGGCAGGTGAGGTATGTTTCAGTCTTGCTACTGGATACACATTGGGATTCTCAGGCAGGCGTTGTGAGAGGACATGCCGCATTGGGAGGCGGTGCTGGAGACATTCAGCTAGCAGTGTTTGGATCACATTCCCTGCAGAGCTATCCCAGCAACTTCGAGGAGGTCGTCAGTGCCTTCACAGACTGTACCCGCACAGACACACGTTTCGTGGCAAATGACTGCAGCGAGTCAGGCTCAAACTGGGAGGCCGCGAATATCGGCATTGGCGCTCATTTGCATGAAACTGGTCATCTGTTCGGCTGTCCCCACCAAGAAAGCGGCGTCATGCTACGTGACTACGTGCGACTGAATCGTACATTCGTCTCGAGAGAGCCGTATTCGACTCGGACGAAAGAGCCTGGACAGCGATTGTGCTTACCCAGTGATGAATGTGCTTGGCACCGACTTGATTGTCTACGATTCCGATATCATCCGTGTTTTAGACTGCCGTCGGACCCTCCTGCGAATGCTGACGACAGCGTCCAAGTCTGGGCAGTTGACAACGGAAACGTGCTTGTTACTGCAGCTAGCGGGATTGCTTGGATTGAGCTGTTCGCGCAGGCAGATGACGTCTGCAAGAGCAGCATCGAGTATCTTGACAAGTTCAACCTGATGGCACCTTTACCACGCCAAATACTGCTCACCGAGAATGAGCTCAGGTCGAAGTTGCCTTCCGACAAACGTAAGAGCAAAATCAAGGTGGAGATCTTCTCTGGAGGACAAGGAAAGCACACCATAGACAACTTCAGCGACCTGGTATCGAAGGATGCACGAGTGAAGATTCAGTCTGCGCAGTTTGGAAATAGTCAGTTCGGCTTCCGTGGCGGTAAGCTTGGGTTTTCCCAGCAAGAAGGTAGTCGACCGGAGGAGATTATTCTCAAAAGTGCAGTCGATCCGAAAAACTTCATGATGGCTGTGAAGATATATGCAGGTTTCGCCTTTGATGGAATCGAGTTCTTCTACGAAAACAATACGTCACAGCTTTTCGGGAAAAGAGGTGGAAGTAGCAGTGAATTTGCACTTGACACGCGAAGAGGCGAGTTCATCATGGGCTTTTATTTACGTGCTGGACTTTGGATCGATGGCATACAGATCATCACAAACCTGGGCCGGAAGTCTGAAGTATATGGAAATCCGCATGGTGGTTCTGGGTAAGTTCTCAGCTAAAGATCCGGCGTGGCAGCCTCGACTAACAGCTCCAGACATACATTGATACCGCCTCGAGGATACAGTCTGGCTGGCATTTCTGGGTCGACAGGCCAATGGGTAGACGGGTTTGCTCTGATCATATCGCGATAGACGGCACGAGCGCCAGCTTTTGGCATGGCTTGCGGACAAGATAAGGGAAGATGCTTGTTCGATTGGCATAATAGCAATGAATAGGGAAGAGTTCACACTGAACAGAGGGCTCGATGCGCCGGAAGCCCTTGGATCTTGTACATACTGTGGAGGCAACAGCAGCATTAATGGTAATGACGGGGCAATGGCGTTGTTCATATAGAGCCGTGGACTGTAGATACCACGAGAGACACGATACGGCAGCGGGAACTGAAATTGAAAGATGACGACCATACTCCATGCTGCGCCTGGCCGGACTCCTCGGTGACCGTCACAAACTGCCTTGTAATTGTCGGAAATTATGCTGACTCATTGCATGGTGCGTGCATTGCCCATCGACAACTTCCATTATCCTTATGGCCGTAGACACACTCAAATTGGAGCAAGTGAACAAGACTGACCATGATTGTCCAGCTAGAGGGCACACCGTCATCGTGACTTTGGAGCAGTAGTCTGTGCTGCACTGAAGTTCAGGAGTAGACAGAGCGATTGATGAAACACGCTAGTGACCAAAACATCGGAGACTGTGGGGCGACATGTTTACAGACGACCGTTGTACATAAATCTTAGCGAGCATTACCACGCGGCCTTACGACGTGATCGCGATCACGAATCCAAGGTCACCACAGCATCGAGTTCAGCCCAACTCGGTCTCTGCCATGACTTCACCTTGATTGTCACTCAACCCAAACAAGTACTACACTCTTTCGACTTTGCTTAGCGCTCCAGACTACACCACAATCGTTTACAACTCACACTCGCTTCACGTCTTCTTGCTGGCTAAGAAGCATCACAAAACAACCAGGAACACATAATCAGACGGGCAGATTTCAGCACGGTGCAAAATCGCTTCGTCCGTAACATCTACGGATCAAACGAGCTTCACGTCAGGACACAGAGCAGTGTGAAGTAGGGGAGGAAAGGAAGTGGTATAATTGGGTTTGGACAAGGGTTGTACAGAAGAATAGGTGGGCTACCAACGTTATATGATCGTGGTCTGGTAGCATTACTGACGCGGTCTTAGAAAGATTGCATTCCTTGCATTCCTTTCCGCATTTACACAACCGGCTATGGCGCCAATCATTCGCAACGTCGCGCTCCTCGCGTTCTCGCAACTACTCTTCCTCTCTGCGGCGTCCGCCAACAAGGCCAGCTCGACAATCACCTCAGCGCCGGCGGCAACGTCACAAGTCTACGCAGCAATGACATCTGAGGGCTGTTTCTCGTCCTCAGGGGACTTTGTTGATCAGGGGTCGTACACATACCAGAGCTCGGGCTGGTGTCAAAAGCAGTGTGTTGCACTGGGAAAGCCTGTCCTCGGGCTGAATCAAGGAAGCAATTGTTGGTGTGGTGATCTGCTGCCGGCGGCAGATACCCAGGTCGATAATTCTCAGTGCAACACACCGTGTCAAGGTTATGCGCAGGAGGACTGTAAGCCCAAGAAATTGATCCCAGGATGGTTTGCCAAGAAGAGCTAACACTGTACAGGTGGTGGAGCTTCCGCATGGACAGTCTGGCTTACTGGGCTTGAAGGCTCAGTAGGATCGGATTCTGGTAACTCAACATCTGGATCAGCATCTGGATCATCCTCTGGTTCGACAACTGAATCGCAGTCTTCGTCTTCATTAACATCTGACACGCCTTCTCCCGCAGACACACCATTTTCAGCATCTCCCATTACCTCTGTCGCTGCGACTGCCACCCAAGCAGCTGCTATCACAACTATGGCGCCACAAATCATCACTGTCTCCGGCTCAACCGTAGTCCGCACAATGGCAGTCACTACCGTCCTCTCAACACCAACAGGAGAAGCCAAGCCTGTAGAAGCCTCCCACTCGACCAACAAAGCTGGTATCGCTGCAGGCATAGTTGTCGGCATCGTCGCCATCCTTGCTCTCCTGGGAGGTGTATACTTCTTCCTCCGTCGACGCCAGAGTCAAAAGGCACAGCGAGGTCATCGTAGATCAAATTCGTTCGATCATGGCATGCCGGGAATGCCCAACATGCATCCTACACTACCGCGGCTCAGCACAATGAACGACAGTCGCCTCGATCCAAGGGTGATGACTGAGAAGAGACAGAGTGGGGTGAGCGTGTTCGCCGACAATCAAGACTACTCGAGAAGAATTCTACAGGTCGCCAACCCTGACAATTCCTGAGCGACTGCTCACAAGATGTGTAATGCTTGACGACATGACAATTGACGCAACCTTCTCGAGTGGCCGGAGCAGTGGATGTTGATCCTGGTGATAGCGTCTAGATTGGATGGTGTCTTTGGTGGCATTTGGGGATGAGGCGTTGCAGGGCAGTGGAAGGAGGAAATATGAGCTCAGACGGGATGATGTTGTATAGCTAGGACTTTTCTGGTGCATTTGATCGGTTGTACTATAAAGGTGAAGGGGAGTAGGATACCACAGATGGAAAGGCCACTCTCCAAGCAACGCACTGCTTGCTCTTGTCGTGCTTGTGTTGTTGTGCTGTAGTGTTCATCCCTACCTCGCATGCACGTAAGCACACCGCTATCTGAACCATGGAGCTTTTCTGGCCAATCACGATGACCATGTGTTTGAAACGTCATGTTCTTGGCTGTGATTCTGAACCTCCTCGTCGAACGTCAACAAATGGACCTGGAGTAGTCGTACAGCACTGTATCCGCTCCGCTCGACCTCAGCTAGCACAACACGACAGCACTCACTCTCAAGACTTTGTGCTCAAATCTGCTTGCTAGTTCTCACAGCACGACTCTCTTGGCTGTGGTAACGACCATTGGCATTCGACTTCAGGGTCCACGATACGCTAGATTGCCCCTCTACCTTCGGTATACAGATCAGATTGCAGACATCTCGAGGTAGCTCGAAGGATACCATTACGACTACACAACATGTCCGTGTCCTCCGCGACATCATCAAGAGCAGCATCGTTGGAAAGGTCCGGAACTTCGACGCCCACACTGTCGACGCCTAGTGCGGCGCTTGGCCAAAGTGGTGGGGATGATGGCTCGAAATTGAAGACTCTACTGAGCATTCTGAAGAAGTATGTAGTGTCTATAGGAGACAAGACCGGGCGAGGATCGCCGAGGGAGAGCAAAGACTGATTAGACGGTTCTCGATAGATTTATCGGTGTCGCAGATATCGCAAATGTCAGATTCTCGCTGCCAGCGCAGTTGCTCGAGCCTGTGCCCAATCTTGGTATGCTCCCCGGAATAGGAAGAGACCAAGAAGGAGAGAAAACCAGGAACTGATTCCCTGTTCAGAATACTGGACGTATATCGATCGGCCAGAAACATTTGTGAGCATTGGCGATTCAGACGACTCACTTGGACGTATGCTTGCAGCATTGAGATTCTGGTTCACGAAGGATCTGGTGCGTCACCGAGAGCAAGCATCGCTGATACGCCAAGCTAAAGTTGAGCCACAGAAATTCATCAAGGGCAAGCCTATCAAGCCTTACAACTCAACACTAGGAGAGTTCTTCCGAGTATAGCTTCCCAAACCACACACACAGACAACCTCAGCCTGACAGTGTTCTAGTGTAATTGGGAAGTCAACAACCCAAGTCCGCCAATACTGGGCAGAGCCCTCCCTCAACCAACACAAGCATCCGCCCAGCCACATCCACTTCGCCTTTCCTACATTACAGAACAAACATCACATCACCCACCGGTCTCAGCATGGTGGCTCGAATGTCCGGAGAAGGGCATATCTGCGCACGGCTTCGACCAGATAGCGGCCAACTTTACAGGCACGAGAATCAGGATTGCGCCCGGCGAGTACAACAAGGGACTATTCATCACATTGCATAACCACGGAGACGAAACATACAACCTCACACACCCGACCGCGCACCTAGGAGGTTTACTCAAAGGCGGTCTCAGCATCACAGTCGCAGATACATGTTTTGTAATATGTCCGAAAACGGGACTAAAAGTGATTCTGGAATATCAAGAGGAAGGATGGCTGGGCAAGACGAAGAATTTGATGAAGGGTGTTATATTCAGATACGATCCGGACAACGACACGAAAACGAAGATCAAGGAGGTAAAGGACGATGATGTTGTGGCAAGATTGGAAGGCTGCTGGCATGAGGAGATCTATTATACCCTCGGAAACAAGTCGTTCGACAAGTCGGTATGTGTAGAGTCGTTCTATCATGCACCAGACTTCATGCTGACATGCCACACCAGGATAAGCACCTCTTGATCGACCTGAGCGAGCTCATGGTCGCGCCCAAGATTATTCCACCAATCGATAACCAGCTTGCCAACGAATCACGCATGCTATGGGCACCAGTCACGGATGCAATCCTCAGCAAGCAGTACGCATTGGCCACAGATAACAAGACCGAGATTGAGGAACGACAACGGCAGAAGGCGGCAGAGCGGAACGCGCAGGGTAGAGAGTGGCAGCCGCGCTTCTTCACGGGCGCTGTGACACCAGCTGGACGGCCGCTGTTGACTGGCGATGGCAAGCTTGCCGTGCAGGGGCTCAACGCGGGAGATTATCGGCTGCAGCCTAACAAGGAGCTCGGTGCATGAGGGTACAGCATGGGACGAAGGGGGAAGAAGCCATGGAGGGGAATTTCGCCGAACAATAGGCAGTCTTGCCGGGGGATCTGGAATGGTCACTGTTGCACTGGTGTTGCAGCTTTCGGCCTGGCGTCAGGATATGTCTATGGTATAAGTATGAGGTATAGGCACAGGGCCGGCGTCGGGAGGAGAAGCAGAGACAGTTTTGTAGACCAGATTGTGTATTATTTCCATGCCATGTATACCTCACATCATCTGCCGCCACAGTTGCATCATTCGAAGAAGTTGTCCCAAACCACGTGTATAGTGATTTACGTCTCCCAGGACGATGAAGCGAATATACTAACGCGCATCCATCGCACACTGATGATTCACAGACATCCCACTACTCCGCGCGCCGAAGTCTTGGACGATTTCATCCGAGTCGAAGTGATGACATCCCGACTAATACCTATACAGACATCGGGAAACGGCCTCTATACTCTGTACTCAAATTGGCACAGAAAAGCAAAAGAAACGTCCCGGGCATGGTCCATTAATTGACCAACGTCTCGGTAAGGGCGGCAGATCGTGTTTCTGTATCATTGCTTTGATTGGATGAGGCCTCGTTGCTATCCAGTCCAATCTCGCCATACGGAGTTAGCTTGTTAGCATCGCAGATTGCGGGAACAATGAACTCATCATCGTTTGTGGCTGAGGAACGTGGACGTCGGGACTTAGTATGTACACAACATTATTGAGTCACAGACAAACGAGGCAGTAATAGGCACAGCAAGCAAGGAAGCAGATGCAGCTGGCTTTCGAAGAGGCAGACGAGGAGTATGCATGAAAGCAAGGCAAGACTTTCATTTCAAGGTGCAAGTTAGAGGACAGGGAGCCGTGGTCTGTCTGTTAAGAAGTCGAGGCTTGCGTAAGGCAAGTGTGTTGACGGGCGATCTCCAGATCTGTTGACGTACCACTATTATTCACTGCTCACTGCTCACTGCTCACCACAATGCTCGTGCTCGTGCTTCGACCCTGTTTGACACCACAATAATAAACTCGGCATCTCATCAACCTCGTTTGTTGTTTCTTCGATTCTTAATCTCTATCCTTACAGCACCGGCGCCATCCCGACCTTTTTACACCTTTTGACCTGCAATCTCTCTTCTCCGCCTCCGCGCGTCGCCCTTGTCAATCATCCATTCTGCTCCGCCGCGCCTTCCGTTCGCCTCCTCCTCCTCCACCACTTCACAGCCTCTCTCGCCCTCGCGCCTTCCTCGTCTCTCGCTCTTCATCCTCTTCACGGCAGCACACCATCCCGGGTTGCCACTCACTGCAGCGTCATTCGCCATCTCTCGCATATACACATCAGACACTACCACCACCACCACTCTCGTCTCAGACACTGCTGCCACTTCATTGATTGCATTCTCCTCCGGTATACCTCATCTCAGCATCACACTTCCTCAACATGGCTTCCATTCGCACCTCATCGCTACTATGCATGGCCTACGCCGCTCTCTCAAACGCACAAGCCTCCATCTCCCTCGCACCACCGAGTACACCCGGAACAGCTGGAAATGTCTCGGACACGCTAAGCCCATCCTTTGCTGGAATGGGCATTGAACCTTCGAACTTGTACTCCTTCACCGGCGGGCGCACAGCAAATCAACTCTCCATCAACCTCTTGACCACACTCGCAAGCTACACAAACGCACCACCACATCTGCGGATAGGTGGAAACACGGCGGATAACATGATTTGGGAAGGCGACTTCACGGGCTACTACCTCCGCACGAATCCTAATCCGATAGGCCAAGGCCAGGTCGCGAGTGACTTCTTCATCTTCGGTCCCTCATATTTCGAGGCTATGAGCAGATTCCCAAAGAACACACCAATCACCTTCGGTCTCAACCTCGCGTACGACGATGCGGACTATATAGATCGCATTGTAGCAGAAGCACAGGCAGCACTGAACAGCACTGCCAACATCAATCTCTTCTCCTTTGAGATTGGCAACGAGCCAGATCTGTACTTGCAAAATGGCTTCAGGAATGGAACATGGAACAACTTTGTATACGGACAACAGTGGACAGATCGTGCGATTGCTATCTACGAACAAGTGTTGAGACCTGCTGGAATCAGCCCGGACTTTTTCGAGGGTGCCTGCACGGCTTCCACGATTGGTAACTCGTTCGAGATTGTACAGTTACTGAGGACCACCATGGTCGCTGCGGTCAACGGAACGGACTCTACAATGGACACCTTCCTTTCTGGATGGAACCAGCACGACTACTTCTACTACATTGGCGTCAGCGGGTACAATCTTGTTCTGGACTTCCTCATGGATCTGTCGCAGACTCCCACGCAGTTCGCCGAGTGGGTGCAACAACAAGCAGCGGCTGCCGCTACTGGCAAGCCATACTACCTCAGAGAGATGGCTAGTGTGGGACCTGTCGGCGAGACTGGCATCAGTGATGTCTTTGGTTAGTAAAGATGGCGACATACTACGTTTCGAGAATGCTAACAAACCGAACAGGCGCAACTCTTTGGACCCTCAACTTCTTCCTCTACACTGCATCTCTCAACGTCACCAATGTCAACATGCACATGACGGACAATTCTTTTGCGGCACCATGGCAACCGATTGAGAACTACAATATGGGTCCATTTGTCCGCACAACATACTATGCCTGGGCAGCAATGGACCAGATCATTGGAAAAGGATGCACAACTCGCGTTGCAGCCATGGATGTGACATATCCCGCCAACTACGCAAACAGAATCGGCGCATACGCTGCGTACCAGAATGGAAGCCTTGCCTCAATCACCGTGCTCAACACTCTTCTCGCAAACGCAACTGAAACTGACAAAGGTGAAGTCACCGTCGAGCTCTCCCTTCCAGCCTTCGCTGGTCAGACTCTCTACCTCTCTTACCTCACAGCCGATGGCGCCGACTCCCGCTTCAACACCACCTGGAACGGCCTCAGCTACGAGCAGTCTGGAAATGGTCTTCCAACAACTGTCAACAGCACTGTCCCGACCATTCAGATCCCACAGAACGGTTCCGTGTCCTTCCCCGTTCGCGACACACAAGCTGTCGTCGCCAACATTGGCTTCCAGATCGGTACAGACAGCACACCGTCGTACGCGCAGGGCGCATGTGCAGCACTCGTCAAGGAAGAAGTTGCATTGGCAAGTGCGCTCGCAACAGGCGCACCGACGTACTCCGTCTCGACAACATCTATCCCACCTGTCACGACGCAAGTTGGTGCCGATGCCAACGGCGCCACGGCTACTGCAGCGACTGCGACGCAGAAAGCAGTTGGCTCCAGTTCCAGCAAGGGCGCTGCGATGCCTGTGGCTACCATCATGCCCAAAGCAGGGCTTGTGGCTATGGCGGCTGTCGCTGGCGGCATGATTGTGCTGGCGTGAGCAGGGTGTCTCGAGTTTTCGTATTGCATGGATTCTGGATATGAACGGCGTTCCGCATAGATCAGGGTGGAGAGGGGGTGGTTACTACGTTTGTGATGGTGCGAAAGGAGTCGAGCGACCTGCTGCTACGGTGTAGTCGGGGGTGGGTAACGCTCCTCTGGGTTTCTGTTTGTTTCCTCTTTCTGTTTCTCTTTCCGTCTGTTTCTTAGTCTCAAAACTTGGTGGATTGGATATCTTGCTCGCGGCATCGCCCATGTGTGGGACGGGACTGATTGGGGTGGGTGTGCACGAGAGGGAGAGGCATTTGTCCTTTGCATGGCTGGCGTAGGCTGGAGAGAGGCTGGGATGGAATGAAGCGTAGACTGCACAAAGGCCGGTCTGTTTCGGAGGGGGAGTGGGAAGGGGCGTGGGAGTGGTTTGCATCGCGTATGATTGGGAGGGGAAGGCATAAATTTCTTCAAATTCCAGATTCTTACACACAGCATATAGAGTTAATGCATATATTTCATACTTTATATCTGTGTTTGTCTTGTGATCATGATCTATTGATTGATGGTGCCAAGCCTCTGTCGCGGCCGCGGTGTTTGCTGCAGTTTATTGGGCTTCGGAAATCTCGATAGTGGTGGCGTTTGTCTGGTCTGATGCTGCACGGGGCTGATACATGCAGGTGGCGGCGCAAATGTATGTCACTGCCATGGCACGTACGCTCGCTTGGGTTCTGCGCTAGATGTAAAGGTGCTAGATGCCTGGTGCTAGGTGCTAGGTGCTAGGTGCTAGGTGCTAGGTGCTAGGTGTGCTAGGTGCTAGGTGCTAGGTGCAACTCTTGGACGCGGAAATGGAGGCAGGGGTTGGGATCAAGTGTGAGAGGGATGTGACGGGGAATGACATGGTGGGAGGGGACGTCTGGATACGAGGAGGGGATATGAGGGGACGAGGGAGGTATCGTGGTCTGGGTCGAGTGGAGTTAGTTCGGTTTGGTATGGCGTGGCATGGGTAGGAGGGGCAAGGAGGGAGGGGGAACGGTTAAGGAGGAAGGAGGAAGGAGGCAGAAGAAGAAAGGAGGAGGAAGAAGAAAGGAGGAGGAAGGAAGGAGGAAGAAGGAAGGAGGAAGAAGAACCGAGGAGGAAGAAGAAAGGAGGAAGGAGTGGTCGGATCCTGCTGATGCGAGGTGAGTGCGGTGGGGAGGAAGCCAGGGCTATTGTACGCTATTGAACGGGGAAAGGTAAGTATGGTTGGCTGGCTGGCTGGCTAGCTGGCACGAAGGACGTGAGGGATATGAGTCATGTGAGTTATCTGGACTCTGGAACGAGGGAGTAGAGAGAGGGAATGTGGGGGAAGGGAGGGGGGAGCAGAGGGTGATTGAGGTGATGATTGAGATGGGAAGGGGCCGAGGAGAGAAGAGGAGAGCGGGAAAGGGTTGGGGCGGACTGGAACGGGAAAGTGCAAAAGGAAGGTCATTGTATCCAGCTCTGGGAGGACGCGAGGTGTTATGGCCTCTACGGTCCTTCCTGTCTTCGTCTTCGTTCCCGTTTCACTTCCCTCAGGGATGATCTAGTCAATCAGTCAATCATCAGTGATACCAAGACGGCCAATCTCAGGCAATTCCAGCTCGTCGAGGTCGTCCACGTCCACGAACTCATCTTGTTCCCCCTCCTCCTCGCCATCCTCATCCGCAACGGTGACGTCGACGTCGATTTCCACATCAGCTTCCAAGCCCAACCCTCCCTCAACCCTATTCTTGTGGCCGACCACCTCGACTTCATCCTCGCTATCCGAAATCTCAATGACCTCAACCTGACCTCGTGCTCCACCCTTCGTCTCTTTCTCCCCTTCACCCTCCGATCTACCTGCTATGCCTTTGAGGTTGACTCCAGCCTTGGCTTTACTAGCTCGATACCGAGCGCCGACTTCGCGCATGATCTCGCTCATTGGCTTTTCTGCTCCTAGATCTTGCCGGACGAGTGCAAAGTGGGCTTTCACGAACTGTTGATACGCGCTTGGTGCAACGGCAGAAGAGGGAGGTGCAGCTGGGTTCGATCTCGCCGGTATTACAAGGCCAGTGACTAGAGTGAGCGTCGATGAAGCTGGCGTTGTGGAAGCTGTGCCTCGAGGTATAGGTCGGATTTGTACGAGGCGTCCTTTACAGACGCCGCAGGTGTGTTTGGCTGGATCGATGCTCTTGCTGTGGCGTTGATATTCCATTCCGCAGCCATGTCCTCCCTCTCCTCCTGCCATACCAACTCTTCTCCCTCCACCAACACAAACCCACCCATACCTATACTCAATCTCATAACTATGTTTCGTCGTCACCTCGACACCCCTAGCTCCAAACTCCCTCGACGCCATTGCGGCCCAACGCTTGAAGCTGGCGCCGTGCGGCTGATCGCGGATGTTGGACACCATGAAGTTGGCAAGATGGCAGAATTCGTGCGCCATGACGTTGAGAAGGCGCGGGTTGTCGGTGATTACTTTGGAGGCGAGCTCGATCGTGGCGTGGTGGTGCTGGGTTGGTGCTGGGACCGTCAGCACTGTGGATGTGGATGTCGAAGGTATATTTGTTGACGGTGGTTTTGGTCGAGTGGTCTCACATTTCCACGTCGCTCTCCCCGCTGTCGTATTCAGCTTGTTAGACCACACGATCTTGACCCCGCCTGTGGAGGCAGTCAGACGTGCTATCGCGCCGTTCGTGATGCGTGCATCAAGTTCAGCCAGAAACGCCGTAGCCGTAGCTTCTCTGCTAGCTTCAAACGCCTTCTTCGCCGCCGTCACCGCCCGGACTTCGAGGGACTGCTTCGTGGGAGACTTGCGGGGGCTGCCAACTCTACTCTTAGCCGGGGAGGGAGGTGCTGAAGGAGAAAGAGCCGAAGATTGAGTATCGAGTCCAAAGTACTGCTTCCGCGGCGACGCAAGCACCTTTGTCGGCGAATACTCGTCCGTCCACGCATTGACAATTTCCTGACTCCAAAAGGCGTCGACGTCAGGAGCGTGCGGCGCTGGTGGAATGCGGATCCGGCTCGCTTTGGAGGGTGAGTTGAGGCGGGATCTGGGTGGGCTGGGAGGTGGTGGAGGTGGAGTGACTGGACGGGCGGGCGGTGCTGGTGGCGCGGCTTTGAGTTTGTGCGGTGAGCGGGAGCGTGGTGGGGAGCTGGGATGTGTTAGTTTGTGTAGTAAGGTGGAAGGAAAATGGTGGTGGCAGACAAGCTCAAGATGGCGAGGTTTTCTTCGAGACTGTCGAGGGTGGAAGATCTCCGCCTAGGTGATTGCGGCTGTGAAGGTGCTGCTGAATTCCGTGCGGGGGACTTCGCTGGACTCGTCAAGTCGACGATACCCGTAGGCGCGAGCACTTCGCCCATCATTGGCTTCGAGGGCGACCGCCATAGCAGTCTCGGCTGATCACTCTCTCCCTCGCTTTTCTCATCCTCACTCTGCTCGCTTCCACTCCAATCACTGTCACTCAATTCCGCCTGCAGACCAGGAATGCCAGGAACAGCATACGAGATCGCCTGCTTCGCCATCCTTCTCGGCGTAGCACGTAGAGGACTCCTTTCACTATTCTGACCCCGGTGCACATGCGCAAATAACAAGTTCTGTTTATAAGACTTCGACGAGATCCCATTCAAGCTCGGCAGAGTCAGAGAATCCACATGCTCGAGTCTGAAGACTCTTTGGCGGCGCGAAGAGGAACTCTGCTCGTCGGCATGGCCTGAAGTCGTGCCTATAGCCTTTCGAGGTGACGACGATGGTATCAGCTTGGGGGGCGCTTTCGTTGACACTTTGTTTGATGACACTTCTAAGAGCGCGGCGCATAGTGTGTCTTGCGTGTCTGGGTTATTCTTCCTTGGGCTCTTCTGTGGCGATGCCAGTCTCGCCATCTTGTTGTAATATTACGGCTACCACTATGCAAATCAGTAGCACGCTCTATTGCACGCATCTAGAGTTTCAAAGGTGTCAATGGTCGTCGTCGCTCTGACAACCGGGTATACTGCAGTGGAATGTGCATATTGAGAAACACAAAAAACATAATAATGAACATATAAAATCCAAAGTGCATGCATTGTATCCTAGTGATGTAGGTCTGCTTTATCATACAAAAATGTTTCACCGCCACCAAGAACTGCCTGCTACTAAAACTTTTACCAGCAAGAAGAAGTGATCCCATCCATGATCGTCATATCATACCATGAGCTACCTCAACCTCATAGAAGGATCATACCAGCACCTGTAAGCAAAGCACCTGCAGCGTAGAGGCCTACGTGCCAAATGCCAAAGTCTAGGCTCGGTGCGGAGACACCGGCTGCAGCACCCTTGGATCCCGAAGCAGAAGAAGTGGCTCCACCGCTGGAGCCACCGCTAGAAGCACCAACGCCAGTGGCAGATCCACCAGCAGCGGCAACAGTGCCGGTACCAGAGGCACCGACGGCTTTGAGCAGAGTAGCACAGGTACCTGAAGGTGAAGGAACAGATGTGACCATAGCCTGACCACTGAAGGCGCAGGCGGTCGAAGAGCTTGATTGGCCACTGTAGTACTGATTCATCACGTAGTTCAATTGTTGCTCGGCCGGGCAAGGCTCGAAGGCACCGTATGTACCGGTGGTCGCATTACCGAGAATACCAGCACATGCGTTGGGGTCGTTGCCGCAGATGTAGTTGAAAATGTTACCATAAGCAGTGGCCGAAACAGTTGGGTTGATCACACAACCTGCTGCTGCGTTGGCACAGTTGCAGAGGTTGGCGTTAGGCGCAGGAGGGAGTGGTGATGCAGTTGCAGACCAGCTGGGACCAACCGATGGGCAAGTGGTTGCAGTGAATGTGGTAGGAACTGCGCTCATCGATGTGGAGCTAGGCGAGACAGTAGCCATGGCGACGGAGAGGTAGGAATAGTCCGTCAAGGTGCTGACCTCGTTGTTCGAGCCAATGTTAACGAGACCGTAGTTATTGGTGGACTGGAAGTACTCGTAAACGATACCTCCGGACCAAACGCTGGTCATCTGGCTACCGAAGAGCGCCGCAGTCTCCGTCCATGTACGTGGCTCAACGGTGTTGCAACCGTACTCCGCGAAGAAGGCCGGGACAGAGTAGTTTTGGAAGAATGCTGTGCGCTCATCGTATCCGGAAGCACTGAAGCTGGAGTCACCACACCATGAGTAGACGTTGTAACCCCAGAAGTCAATGGACTCTGCTGTGGGACCGCAGTTGAAGTACTGAGCAAGCTGGTCGCGAATAGGACCATCGTAGGTGGCATATCCAACACCCATTGATCTGTACCCCTTTGAGACGATGTAGGCCTTGGTGTCACGGACGGCAGCCTTGACGTAAGCACTGGCAGCGGTAGTGTTGTCCGAGTTGGACACCTCGTTACCGGCGAAGAAACCAATAGTGTTTTGATATTGTGCCATGTTGTCTACCAGACTCGTATAGCGAGTGTACAGGGCTGTGGTCCATGCTGGAGAATCGCGGTTGATTGAGTCTGTAGGGTCACTCAAGTCAGAGATGACATAGATACCGGCGGCTGCGAGAGCGTTCATGCATGCTGAATGGTTGTTGGCAGGGTTGACGGCGTATGTGCGGATGACGTTGGTGCGAAGCTGGACTAGGTAGGGAATGTCGCGCATGCAGGTCGTGATGTTTGCCAAAGGGTCAGTGTAGCTATCGGCTGTGGTGGCAGTAGTGTCCGATTGAGAGGCTTGGTAGTCTTGCTGGTATGCGACACCACGGATGAAGCTGTGATGGTATATGTTAGCACCTATTTTGCCATGTTGATAGCAGCTTCGCATACAATTCAGAGCCATTTGTTTTGTAGAAGAAGTGCTTGCCAGCGATGACAAGAGGGTCGATCGTCGAGGCAGCACCAGACTGAGCGACGGCGGAGCTGGAGAAAAGCGCTGCACCGGCAACAGCGCTTGAGATGAAGCTTGTCCTCATGTTGATGCTGGAATATTCTTGATGGACTGATCGATAGAGCGAGTGTTTACTTTATGCTCCGGAAAATGTGTCTGTCGAGAAGCTGAATTGACGATCGAAGTTGATAGTGCCTGGTCGAAAAAGGGAAAGAAGTGGAAGTGGCAAGTGGCAAGTAAGACCGAGCAGCAAGCTACAATGAAGGTGCAGGTAGGAAGCTGCAAAGATGAGATGATGAGATGCAAGGTCGAAGGCAAAACAACGGCACGCGTTATCCGACGGACGCCAGGCACAGTCCTAGGCCGAGCAGGACCCCTTTTGAGCCAAGCATTCGTCAGCCAATTTGCTATTCTTGTCACAACAAAAGAAAGGTCGTCGTCAACAAGGAAACCGTGTGCATCAAGCCTGCAGAGGACTGATACATGAGGCTGCCCTGCTACAAGATCGTCTGTCTGTCTCCATCTCTCTCTACGAGCTGCGAGTCGCAAGCTTCGATCA
>Ga0268250_10000121_pt1 | contig 36669 bp, 31 predicted proteins | sample AgamicAsSfe_FD_200448 | JGI IMG/M metagenome (GOLD analysis project Ga0268250, IMG submission 200448) | Agave microbial communities from Guanajuato, Mexico - As.Sf.e (v2) (version 2) | ecosystem: Host-associated > Plants > Phyllosphere > Phylloplane/Leaf | place: Guanajuato, Mexico | collected...
GTGATATGCGGCGGCGCTCGACGTTGCATATGTGCTTTGTCAAGCTCGATTTGAATTTCCGCTTCATACCCAGAAGTTCCATAGCTTGGTCCCAAGGAAGCGATTGCAAATCAGCATATAAAGTATCGTCAATCTTGCGTTCCATTCTCTCCATAGTGCCAACAGCTTTGCCAAGTTCTTCTTCCGCCGAGAATCCTTGATAACCTTTAGCACCAAATGGGTGTGTCAATGAGATCCGAGACAGAACATAGGGCGACAATGTGTGCACCAGCATTTCCTTGCACTTGGTATGGCTGTACAATTGGAAGGCACATTTCCCCAGGCCGAGGTTCAGGTGCATTCGTGCAGCAAGTAGTGCTAGTGGCCTGTCCTGCTTCTCTTTATCGCAAGCCACCAGATGACGTGCGAGCATCGTAGCTTGAAGGAGGAGTCGCGAGTTTGGCGTTGTTCCGAAAGGATGAGCATCTTCTTTGTTATGCATAGCGTTACGATGCATCTGGAGGAGGATGTAGATTCCGACGATACCTTCTGAAGACTTGGGAGAGCGTAACCAGGGGGCTGTCAATGCGATGGACAAAGGCACTTCCATATAATCCTGCCATTTCGAACTCGGCTTTGTCGTCAGTGATATCCACAGGAGATAGGATAGCTTCAGGCGGTTTCCGTGATAGGTAACCACGTCTTGGTACGGATATTTGTTTTCCGCTGACAACTTGAATATCTCATTCCATTCCGCGTCCACAAAATTTGAAAACGCGTGACGGTCCTCTCTACTCAATGCTTCCACAAACGGACGGATGTCCGCATAACAAGTGATGAGATTCGCATGGGCTTTCCAGTAAGCCTCACAGTCGGCTAACATCGTAGTTCCTGGGACAACAGTCTGACGAAGTTTCATGTACGCCAATCTTAGGCTACGGTCCTGGGTTTGGAATTCATCCGGCTTGAAAGTGCGGCGTATGACATCGGAGATAAGGCGAATGCTATCGTCTTTGACACGTGTTGCTCGAGCGGCTTGTAGCAAACTTGTCCAAACATCTTGCCTCCAGGCGCAAGTTTCTCGAAGGCTAATCATGTTAGCGACTGTCTTGAGGAATGGCAGAGATCCGTAGCTGCCGTTGTGAGCTGTAGCCTCTCCTCTACAATAACATACCTTTCTTGGTGCGATATCACACGCTCAATATACGCAAGACACTGGCTTTCAAGCAGAGACCACTCTCCACTGTTTTTTGGAAGTCTGATTCTCATATCCCACAAATCACCCTGATGCCTGGTCATTAGGTCCTGGAGGGCTGCAGGCGGCTGATCCCAGTGCTCTAACAGCTCATTACATTTGCCTTGCCGCGCGAAAATCTCACCCATGAAGCGTAGATCGCGTATGTCTTTGAATGCGATCGGGTCATCAGGAGCCGCCTCGTATGCTTGCTTCATGAGTCTACGAGCCAGGTCGGATTGTAGCTTACTTTTCATCTCGCCTGATGGAAGTCCGCGCTGCTGTTCGGCAGCGAGTTGAATAGCAAGTATTTGCGTGAAGTGAGCATGCTTCTTCGCTGACACTGATCCAGTGCTATCCTTAGTCTCCTTGCTGTAGTGAAAGACAGCCTGTCGTATGTTAGCAAGTGGCATCAAAGATATGTCCAATAGTATCATGTAATTCTCCGTTGTAAGAAGAAGGCACTAGGAGAATTATGTCTCCTGATGGCCCCGAGTCACTCATATGAGGGGCCAGTTTCGACTTCTTACGTACCAGGCGGAAGTCCTCCCAGCATTCCTCAGCCAATGCTACTTTGCCCAAGGCAGACCAGAGTTCTTGACGATCTTCTTTACGGCCCAACGCTTTCGCAGCACGTTGCCAAATTTTGAGGTTGCCGTCGCCCACTCCGCTGATGTTAAGGTTGTTACCCTGGTCTCTCCGCGTTGCTTCCGCTAGGATTTGGTATAGGTAAGAAAGCAACCGAACATCATCTACTCCTGGCTGTTCCCAGGCCTGTTGGACTAGATTTACAACATCGTTGTGTCCATGGTTGAGTGTGAGACCTAGACGAGCTTTCCATGCCTGCTCAAAATTTAGCGTGGCAACGTAATATCAAGCTCAGAATAGCTTACCAGGAGAAATGGGTTTTTGGGTGTCTTCTTGAGCGACTTTTGCACGAAGGAATCTGCGAACTTCGGTTTGGGGTAATCGCGCTGAGCCTTGCACAATTTCTCCCAGCTGTTGCACGCCATGAGAACAGGTACTTGAGCGCGATTGGGTATCGCAGAAACAAGAGAGATAAACCAGAGACTAGCGATGCTCGAACAATGGCAAATATGTGGTGATTGGCTGGGGAATTATATGTTGCTGGCGGGGACGTGTAGAGACGGAAAATGATGTTGGGGGCGTTCGGGCGGAAGTCGGAGGAAAGTCCCGACTGCAAATTCACTACACGCAGCAAATGAGGCAGCCTCTCACTTGCCAGTTGCCTGAACGATTGATATTTCCATATCCTGACTGTGTTTACGGAACCTTCCTCCGCCAGCACAGTGATGTGAATCATAGCGAATACTCTCTGAGTAGATTCTGCCTACCGCAACTTACGAAATATATGCTCCTCATTGAGCACGTACGGGTGATGTCAAAGTTCATTCAAAGTGGCGGAACCTTGGACATGTCTGCGATGGAGAAGCTCGTTGTTATCAATTTGCATCCTCAAGACAAACTCTGCTACCATTTAAATATGTTTTAGACGTAAAATACTACGTATGCCTTTAGACTTAGCTTTTACCTAGATAACTTTCAGGATACAACTCAGACACCACGAGCTGCAACATCATGACGATAGAGTAGCATACGAACATAACAGCTCAAATTGGCGTAATCTGACTATGAAATCTGGTTATGCACAGTTGGTGACTTTCAATTTCAGGTATAACATATACCTCATTCATGGATTACTATACTAGATACTTGATCGCGAAAGAATGCTTCCAAGTTCGATCATATCTGAGAGGACCAAACGCCGCATTGATGGCTAAAGAATCTGACCCTATGAAAGTACTAAGCCCGCCGCAATATCGTCTCGGGAGTTCAGTCGCAAGATGACCAGACTAAGAAAGGTATGTGACAGTGATATGCACAAGTATATGCTGCCTCGATATTAGGACAGCCTAGTCAACCTCCATATCCATGTCTCCGTCTTTATCCGCCTTTGCAGACCTAGCAACACCACGCTTCGCTTCATACCTTTGTTTGAACTTGTCTTTCGATGGTATGGGACGTGCACCTAAGGCGCCCATGGGCGAGCCATCGCTCCCAAAGATCCTGTTCTTACCGTCGTTGCCACGCTTAGAGTTAGCCGCCTTCCTACGTTCCCGGTCCTTCTTGCGCTCTGCCGCCAAATGCTTCGCGATAGCGGCCTGCTTGATGAGGTCCTCAGTGTCTTCCTTGACGGTAGTATAGATCTTACGGAAATCCCCATATGCTGGATCTTGGATACTGTCGAGAAAACCTGTAAGCTGTACTTCCGTCCAATGCTTAGCCTCTTGTGCAAGGACAGCCGCGACGACAAGTTGCTGCAACGCACCATCCTCGTCTTTGCAGATGCGCTCCGCGGTCCCGGTCGGGGCTAAGATAGTCTTGATGGCCTCTTTGAGAACTTCGGGATTGGAAGAACGGAATACCAATAGTTCGACGAGCTTCGCGTGCGCAGCTGATCTCAGTGTATTGTAGTCCAATTCCTCTGCCAGGGCGTAGATGTGGAGATGGTATGCATATTCGGCAATACCGACGAGGGCAACTGTGGCAGGTGAGGGTGGAATCTCGTTCGGGATGAGAGTTGCATGATAGAATTTGAAGGTGGTCTGCTTGAGTTGGCCGCCTTCTGAGCCTGGAAGGAACCTATAGTCTGATGTGTAGACTATGCTATGGATCAGTATGTTTTTCAAATTCACCAACGTACGCGACACTTACTGAAATTGACAATGCGGTCTACGAGGATAGGATGAAAGTGAGCCGGCAAATTTACACAACCTGGTCGGTTAGGGCTCATCGCCTGGTCATGTCAGCCTTCAATCTACGACGCCTGAGGTCCCAGTAGCAGCTCATCAACCCAAGGATATGATCCTAACTAGGTTGGAGGCGAACAAAAAAGAGGTAATCTTACACCACCTGGAAATAGCCCCTCCTGCAACGCCTTCGAGCCGCCAATCAACATGATGGAATGTACCTGAAACTCCACACCAGCAACAGTGATCAGAGTAAAGTCGCGACCAATTGGCGTATCAAGCAACAACTCAGCGTGCCTGAATATTATCGTTAGTCACTGCAAGCACCTTCCTGGAGTGAGGTGTTATTTACTCGGTATGTAACTTTTGCGCTGTGGGCAGAGGATCCCAGCCCTTCTTGAAAACCTTACGCAAAAGATTGGAAGCATTACGCGGATCAACCGGTGGCTGTCGGAGAGAGGCAGTACCGCGCTGCAGCTGTGGCGGCTTGACCTGGGACATCGGAGCGGCCATGGGTGTGGGTAAAGAGAGCGGGCTATCCATTACGAATGCTGACTGAGGAACGATCGCTTCAAACAAACCAAAACTTTGACATGGTGCGAAGGCAGCAGAGGCAGAAAACGGTGTGGAGAAACTTGTGACCTGCTCGTTTGTTTGCGGGTCTCGTGTGCGATATCGTCTTTCTCTTTTTCAGAGTAGGACGCGAATTGTGGGGATTTCAGGGAGGCAAATGCAAACGCATGTAGGAACTCGACCGATCCGCAGAGAGCTGTTGTATTATAAACCCGTGTTACTCGTACAATCGTATTCCCTAGAGACCCAGCTCTTAAAATGTTGGCCTCGTTCTCTCACCCTTCCACAGTCCCATAACCTCTCCTGTCTCTCCGACCCACTCCCTGACGCCAGTGACAACGGCCTTCGCCATGCCCGCGTTTGTTCCACTTCTTGCCCTCCTCTTGCCCTCCATCCCACTGCTCACTCCGCCAACTCCAATACCCGTCCCGCTGCCAAACGACTCTGGTGCTTTCCCTGGCATGATGTAGCTGCTACCGTCTCCAGTCGCGTACTCGGAGCCCATTGAGGGAAGAACGTTCTCGCCAGCGGACAAGGAGACGAACAAGGCAAATGGAACTAGCCAGACGCATAGGCCAAAGTAAGAGGCGATCTCGGTAAAGGTGGGAATGTTGACGTCGCGGGAGTATGAGTACGAAGAGTATGTGTTCGCTGGCGGAGCGCTGAAGTGACGAAACCAAAGATAGTGGTTTGCGATGACGAGGGCTAGAAAGATGCTTAGTACAGACATGAAACGGACTCAGGATAAGGTACAACATACCGCAAGAGACCAAGAACAGTGGGTCCGTGAGCTTGACAATGGGAAATCGCCTGAGGTTCTGCGCATAAATGACATGCGACACAACACTTAACGCGCTGAGTCCGACTGGAAACCGATCGACGACTAGAAGCAAGATTTGGATGCCGACCACGCCATAGATGAGTCGGTACAGTAGCTTCTTTGCGAATACGGTATGCTCTTCCACAAGCTCAGAGAGGTAGTACAGGCCGGAAGCTATGTTGCGTCAGCTCCGTGAACCAAAGACTATGTGCATGGCTGCAAAGTACCTATGGCAAGCGTCAAGAAGGCGAAGCCCAAAATGACACCCACATATCCAAGCAACGGCAGTATCCACATGTTGACTTGTGACACTTCAGGGGGATGTGAAGAAGGATGGAGTCTGGAAGTTTGGCGGGCGCACGATGAGGTCAGTCCAAAGGTGGCATCAAGGCTAGCGGAGAAACCCGTGGACCCGCGGCAAAGTGTGGGGTGCAACACCAAAAAGTCGTCGAACTCTTGGCTTGAGTGAATCGACCAACCGACACATCACGCTCGCTTCCCACAGTTCCCTTGCAGCCCCCAGTCGCACAAGTCAAAGCGAACCAAAGAGTACTGCGCTTGTTGCAGAGAGAGTCACAGCCCACAACCGCAACCATGTCGCGCCCCGAAGACATCCTGTACGCACGCCTCTTCGCAATATCGCAAGTCGCATAGCGAGGAATTCAGCGCTTACTTTTCTACAGACCCCCCGATCTCTTCTACAATGACTCGGAATCGCGAAAATACACAACCTCTTCGCGTATCCAGAAGATTCAATCCACAATGACCCATCGCGCCCTCTCCCTTCTCGCACTTTCCTCGCCCTCCATGATTCTCGACATTGGCTGCGGCTCCGGTCTTAGTGGCGAGATCCTGTCGCAAACCGCAGAACAAGGCACACCTGGCGGCCCACACGTATGGATTGGCTTTGACATTAGCGCATCCATGCTGGGCGTTGCGTTGGAGAAAGAGGTAGAAGGAGATTTGCTGCTAGCCGACGCAGGCCAAGGTGTACCGTTCAGACCAGGAACCTTCGACGCTGCCATCAGTATCAGTGCAGTCCAATGGCTGTGTAACGCTGAAACTAGTGAGGAGAGTCCTGCGGGCAGATTATCGAGGTTCTTCAACCAGCTCTATGCGAGTCTGAAGAGAGGAGGGAGGGCTGTCTGTCAGTTCTACCCAAAGAACGATGCACAGAAGAAAATGGTGGCGCAGGCAGCCATCAAGGCCGGTTTCGGTGCGGGTCTTCTTGAGGATGACATGGGAACCAAGAGCGCAAAGACATATCTTGTCCTAACTGTGGGCGGAGGAGCGCTCGATGGCGACATCACAGGTGTTGTGAGGGGCATGGAAGGCGTTGACGTCGATGATGCACGAAGAAAGGCAAAGGGCATGAAGAGAGGTGAAGAACGCAAGGGCAGCAAAGCATACATCATGAAGAAGAAGGAGCAGATGGAGAGGCAAGGCAAGGTTGTCAAGGCGTCGTCCAAGTACACTGGCAGGAAGAGGAGGATCCAATTCTAGATATACCCACGACACCATCATCACGATGTTACGCATAGCACGGAGTTCTGGTTTTGGCATTTTCAGGAGGGTATAAGAATGGTCAATTCAATCATGCAGCATGCTATATACCACCTACAAGTACAGCTCTATTCACATTCCAGCTGGTAGTTGTACAAGTGCCATTGCGTCCAATCGTTAAGAAAATGTGTTATTGCTCCCTATCATAGGTTAACCCAATGTGAGCCGAGGCCTAGATTTGACGGTATCATCGCGCTAGATCAAAGCTTAGCAAACACGAAGACCATGATGGTTAAATCATGCCTTCTCCATCTGGTTCAGAACTGCGCGGGTGAACTCGTGGGTGGTGGTGTTGCCTCCCATGTCGCGTGTGCGGGCAGTGCTAGAGAATGTTAGTCATGGATTACTTTCTGACTTGACAAAGAAAACTCACCCGTCAGCGATAACCTTGTAGACGGACTGCGAGATGCGGTTGGCGTGGTCATCGAGACCAATGTGACGGAGCATCATGGCAGCGGACAGGATCAGAGCGGTGGGGTTGGCCTGGTCCTTGCCCTTGATGTCGAGACCGACGTGACGGCATCCAGGCTCGAAAACGGCGACGTTGCGGCCCATGTTGCAACCGGGGACGATACCAGGGCCACCGACAAGACCGGCACCGATGTTGGACAGGATACCTCCGTACAAGTTGGGCATGACCATGACGTCGAATTGCTGTGGCCTTGAGACACACTGCATGGAGGCGTTGTCGACGATCATGTCGTTGGTCTCGAGAGTGGGGTAGTCCTCACCAACACGCTTGACAGTGTTGCGGAACAGACCATCGGCAAGCTTCATGATGTTGGCCTTGTGGATGCAGGTAACCTTCTTGCGGTTGTTGGCGAGCGCAAAGGCGAAGGCAAACTTGGCGATGCGCTCCGACTTCTCACGGGTGATGATCTTGAGCGACTCAACGACGCCGTTGACCGACTGGTGCTCGAGACCGGAGTATTCACCCTCGGTGTTCTCACGGATAATGCAGAAGTCGATGTCCTTGTGGCGCGTCTCGTAGCCGGGGATGTTCTTGAGGAGGACGATGGAGGCGTAGATGTCGAGCTCTTGACGGAGAGCAACGTTGAAGGAACGGTGGCCGGAGCGCTCGACGGGAGTGTGGAGGATACCCTTAAGACCGAGCTTGTTGCGCTTGAGCGAAGCAATCGACTCGCGGAGGAGCTCCTCGGAGTGGACGTTGCCCGAGTCGACACCAGACACGTCGACCTGCTCCCACTCAATGGGGACGTTGTCCGCCTTGAAGATCTCCTTGACCGACTCGGAGACCTCAGCACCGATACCGTCACCTGCGCATGTTCAGAAAGTAGATCGGGTTTATGGGCGGCTATCGCGCGTACCAGGAATCAAGGTGACAGTGTATTTGCCGCCGAACTTGGTGGGCTTGAAGATGTCCTGGGTGACCGTGGCCATTGCTGTCGCCGCGTTAGACTCTGCATTGCTCCGAATACTTCAGGGCGTCTTCGTACATCGAGTAGCCATTGGGGATGCCCATCGAGCGGCAGGCTTCGCGCCCCGCAGGAGCGTCTGTATGGGCGCATTAGCACTCGAATTTCCGCCATGACCGCCAATTGCAAGCGCATCGACATGTCCGTACCTGCGCTGTTCGTTGAGAGGTCCTCGACAACATGGTGGAGTTGCGGCGTTGGGCTGGTGGTGAGGGATTTGAGGTAGAGAGAAACCAGCTCGAGCTGCCGTCCCCCGAAAATGCATCCGAACCGAAGGAAGAAACCGCGCTTGGCAAATGACCGCATCCGTCCTTCCGCCGCGGCTCGCTCTGTCTGTTGCCTCCGGCGCAGCCCTGTTCGTGCCTTTCACTCTCTATGCTACTTGCTTTTTCCTATTTTTGCTCGTGTCCTAGTCGGCATATACTCCGATTTTCCACAACTGCCCAGCCATTTGTGCGCAATCCACCACGGCCTCATTTGCATGTGATAGTACCGACCATGGTTCGCGTAGTGCATGCGTGTTTCATCCGTACCAGGTTTCAGGTGATAAGCAGTCAGAACGGCAGTTGGCCCTCTTCATAGTATCTTGCAACTGTTCTTACGATGCGCAATGGCAGTCTGAGACTACTTTGCCTTGTAGGTTTTGCCAGATATCCTCACCATGTCTTGTCATTTCGTCGGATGGTAAAGAAAATCCATCTTTCACACGTATTTAGCAAAAGTCGTATTCCAGATACTTGGGTTACCGAGAATGCCAGACGTCGAAAGAGCAGGAAGAAATAATCATATAGAACGACGGCGACTACCGTGGTCTTCAGCTATTGAACGTGTGCTGCTCCACGGAACCACATCTTTGTTCGAACAATCGAGGGGCATCTTCCAGCACGATATAAGGATGATTACGGCATACATCGGTTTTCATGTATAGCTGAGCTCCAGATACCTCTCAGGTGACTCTCACTTGAGCCTTGGTAGACATGGTGGTCGCGATGCCAGCGACACTCCTTCAGCACACGTCACGCACGAGGCTGGCTTTACTTTCACCTTACCTCTCATCTGTCTTCGCTTGCTACTAGCATATAAGACGGCCTTTCATCTCTTCACCATTTCCCCTACCTATCACTTCTACTCCTCTTTTGTTTGGGCATGCACTGGACTCTCTTGTGACATCCGTACTATGAATAGCGATCCAGCCGATACACGAACATAACCCGCGGTTTGTAGCTCACCCAGTCAGCGAAAAAAAAAAGTGCTCTAGCTACGACGATTTCCTTGCTTCCAGCGCTACAGGCACTGTACTTCAGAAGCCCTATCAGCCCTCAACGACCTACTCGCTAGCTTGTATAGTTCCGTCTAGTCGTCTAGGCAGTCCTACTACAGTCACCATTTCATGATCGCTTACCATTGTCATCCAGCTGTTATCAAAGATATATTGATCGTCCCACGATAAAGCTCTGAAAATGAAAGTCACTGAGAAGGACACCGACAGAACAGCCGAGGTCAACGTCTTCATCGAAGGCCAAGTTCCGGCATTGAAAGAGTACGGTGAATATATCGATCCAAGGGACAAAGCAATATGTTGCTACGTGGCTCTGTATGAGGGCGATAAACCTCGCATCAGAGGCCAGTTCTCTGGCACGGTAAGTCCTACTTGTACATGCTCAACAGGCTTATCTGACCAATTCTCAGACTCTGGCCGTGGCCTGGGATACTATCGTGGACGGAGTACTTCGTAAGGCAAACTCGTACGCAGCCAAAGCGGTAAGCTTTCAGAACAAGAGGAAGATAGAAACAGTAAAGTTTCTGTACAAGACTACGAAGGGGATCATTGATACCGACATCACCGTGGCACCACTGCTAGGTTTCGCTACGACACAAAATAATGACCCCGAGACAATCGGAACTTTGGAACTGCGCCTGTACATTACCCGACAGCTAGGAACTTGGCACGATGTAGGTGAAGTTAAAAAGTACTTCACAGTCGGAGGTAGCATCGGAGATAAGCAAACAGGTAGTATGGAACAGAAGGCGAGTTACAAGGTCATCCCTCCGACTTTCAGGATGTCGTTCGAGACGAACGCTGCTCTTCTAGAGGACAGACAGCCAAGTCTTCAACAGCGCAAGGTGGACGCGAAACGTCCAGGCACAGAGCCCTGGGCCATATTTCGTTTCCACTATCGAAGTCAAGGTGAGTTTGTCAGGCATCTTTCTCGAATATTGTGTTTACACGGTTGTTCAGAAGACATTTTAAAGCGAGAAATGGAGATGACTCATGACCCGAACAGCAAAGAGAAGCCCAAACCGCATACCCTATTCCTAAATCCCGTACCCCCTCTGCTATTGGGCGAAAAACCGTGTAAGAACGACGGGGAGGCCTCGTCCCGATCATCATCATCATCCCCAATGTCTCCTAGCAAACCTTCTACTCCAGCAAGAAGCGCAAAGCCGGGCCTCAAAGTAAGAGTCAAGAAGGCGCTCGACAGTCTCGAGACTGATAGAGACGCTCCTACTATCTCTACTGGCAATGATGGCGATAAGGTTGTTGACAAAATTGCTGTTACGCCTCCTGAGCCGGCAGCCAACTCTATCGCGAAGTTGTCCAATCTTCCAGGTCTCGAGGCCAAGTCCGCAATCTCACATCCAGAGAGACCCGCGGTCGCAGCGGAAGAAACAGTTAGGAAGCCTCCACAGTCGCCCATCACGCAAGGAAAGAAGCCGGTTGAGAGACCAGCGCCAATCAGTGGTATCACGAGTATGGGAAAGAAGCCAGATACCCCGCCCGTCGCAGCTATACCGACCAAGCGTCAGATACGCACCACAAATAGCGCAACGTCCGAGCCAAAGCGCACCAAGGCCGTCCTGACGCCTCCTGCACTCTTAGTTGAGCCTGTAGTTTCAAGTACCCTTCTGCGCTCACCTACCCCAAAGCCCATGTCAATCGAGCGACAGCTTGCGGATCAGCGCAAGAAGCTCGAAGAACTGCGCAAGAAGCGTAGCGATACCGCTCACAAACAAGCTGTGATCGACAAAGAGATGATTCCCTACAAGCAGCGTATGGCCGAGGAGCTGGATCGTCTCCATCAAATCATGACACAAGAGGAGAACGCTTATGCTGAGGAGACTGAACACTACAGTGCTAGTATAGGGATTCTGCAGGCGTTCAAGAAGGCAGAAGGTAGCAACTAGGTTGCTGGTTGAGTGCAAGTTCGACAAAAGTGCGTCGGAAGGAGTATGGCGTTGAGGTATAAAAAAATGAGGCCTGGAGTGATTCGGAGTTTTTGAGGACCTCAGAGGAGTTGGTCAAAGCCCGGCTGGCAACTACCAACGGTATTGAATTCACGAACGGATCGACAAATGCTTAGTGAGGCGACTACCAATGCCGCGAAGGGGAAAAGTGCTTATGATTGCTTAACATCATGTATTCAGTAGCCAACACAAGGTACTGGTGAGCATAGTTTGGGTTGAAGGACTATCCAGTTATGCGACGGCTAATATGATTTATTGCCCTGGCGTCCGCTCTCTTGCTACCCTCATGTTCGCCTTGATCCTCTCCAGCAGTTCAGCTGTCGTTGCGAGTGGAGAGGGGTGTAGATTCCTCTGCCATAGTGTTAGCACAAAACTGCATGATCGAAGTCATCCATAATCTGCATAATGCCACAGCAGTTTGACAGTAGCCAGAACTAGAGTGGATCTTGTCGGATGTGTCAGCCATGAGAGAACTTACGTGCTTGAGCCAAGTAACGCATTGGTCGTGTGTCCATGTCTCTGGGTCTGAAAACGATATTAGCAAAGTCGAAAATGGAGTCATTCGACAATCTAAAGGGCGTGTGTTTGCGTACCTCCAGTAGGGTCTTGACTGGGAAAGATGTCTTGTCCCCAAATACTCCATGCTGCAACACCAGCAACTACTGCAGCAAAAGCGAAGAACGGGCCCTGAATTGTCTTAGTATAGTACAAAAGCAACATGCAGAAGGCCCACTATGTATAGCAGATGCCAGGATAGCCATGAGTAACCTACACGTTGTTGCACCGCGCGATCGATAGGAGTCGGCATGCTGAAGGATGGAAGTGGAAGTCGTGGCTAGGAGAACAGGTGAGATTGAAGAGTTTTGAGCGCAGTTGTGGGGATTGAATGAGATATCTGTCTGAATTTCGCGGGATTTGTAGGATTTAAGTGTAGGCAGCGCTGTCTCACATGCAACGCATCTACATTCCAAGGTTGCCTCGCTCGTTTACGCCACACACGTCGTCACCCCACCAAGCCCGAAGCAGCAACGCTTGCGGCCAGCCCCTTTGTAGCCCGTGCTTTTCAAGCGAGGTCTCCCCGGGGCCAGAGTCCACAACAATATTGCGTTCCCGAACTTCACGATCGATTCCGAATTCCAACGACCCGTCAACACACAAATCGTCAAGATGCCTTCCGAAGTTTCCGACATCAAGCAGTTCATCGAGATCTGCAGGCGCAAGGATGCCAGCTGTACGTCTACCAATTTTGTTAGGGGGAGGTTGCGGTCGCAGTAGGAAGAGGAATTGTGCACAAGAAGCGGGAGATGCAGAAAGCTGCGACAATCGAGGCAGAGAATGTGATGAGAGATCTGGACTGACAGTATTGCAGCCGCCCGCATAAAGAAGAACAAGAAGGTCAACAACATCAAGTTCAAGGTCCGATGCTCCACCAACGTCTACACCCTCGTCCTTAAGGACACCGACAAGGCCGAGAAGCTCAAGCAGAGTCTGCCCCCGGGTACGCACAAACAATCAATAACACGTGGCCAGCGACGTGAGTCTAACATTTGCAGGTCTTACCATCACCGACGTCGGCAAGAAGAACCCCAAGGGCAAGCGCACCGCATAAACGGATCGAACGCATAAGGAACTGAGGACGGAAGTGTGCAAGGACATCAACGCATGATGCGCACGAAGCACGAAGGCATGGCGGGCGGCGTCTCAACGGATAAATTTTGTTCAATGGCAACTACGGAACCCTTCAGATTGGGTTACCACCAGGAATGAAAAAAGTCAAACTTCATTCCGAATCACGACTTGTTTCCGACGTGCACCAAGAATCATCATGTATCATGATCAATATTGCTGAACAGCTAGTTACCGAGTCATTACAGATATGGCTACTAATACAGCGATTGCTTCGGCTGCTTCTGTCCTTGTTTCACGTTGAACTTGTACTGATCCTTGCGGTCTAGATACACAACCTTGCTATCCAATCCAGCCGCATGTACAGCCTTCTTGAAGTCGTCCAAGGGACTCAGGAAAACATCGTAATCGTCGTAGTGGATCGGGATTGTGAGGTCGGGGTTGATAAGCTGCATCAGCTGTACGCCCTGTTCTGCGTCCATTGTGACCATCAGCAACGGCATCTTGGGACCAGGAATTGTGGTGCCTCCCAGATGGACTAGCATCAAGTCGATGTTGTGATCCTTGTACCGCTCAGGGATCTCCTTGAGCTCGTCTACCATCAGCGTGTCGCCAGAGATATAGATTCGGTATCCATTCTCAAAATCGCTACCGTCGCTAGAGGAACCATCGGAGTACCCGAGCTCAACCATCCAGCCGTTTGTAGGCGGTACAGCGCCAAGAATCTCATTTGCAACATTTAACGGGCCAGGAGGTACATGCTTTCCAGGCATTCCTGTGACTTTGATGCTGGGCTTTGGACCGCTACCACTTGTTTGGTCTGACTGCGATACATCGAGAAGCAAACTGTGCCAGAAGTCGAGCGCATGTACGTTCTTGAATGATTCTTCGCCTTTGCCTGTCAAGCATTCCTTGGCGTGTGGCGTAGTGATGATTGGGAGACCCTTTGACAGTTTCTCCTCTACTTCTCGGTCAAAGTGATCTTCATGGTAATGCGAAAGCAGAATCACGTCGATCCTTGGTAGCTCTTCCAAATCGATCGCGGGGTTGGTCTGTCTTGTTGCACCGACACCTGGTCCTAGATGAACATGGTCGCCAGCATGGAGGAAGTTGGGATCTGTGAGAATGCGGATGCCTTCCCACTCTAGAATTGTAGTGGCAGTCCCGACGAAGAAGAGTGAAGCATTTGTTGAAGCGTCTGGGGCGTTTTGGGGATGAATCCTGGTCTCTTTGGCGTCAGGTAAAGAGGCAGGGACGTCAGTGTTGAGTTTTGTAGGTGGACCTGAGCCATCCGGTGTGATTTGTATGCGCTTCATGCTTGCGCCTGACATGGTGTTTTGCTAGGTAAGATGGATGTTGTAGAAGGAGAATCGTGTCGCTCTATCTTCTTCTTCCGTAAAGATTCTCTGGACTGTGACTCTCCGATCTTGGGAGTATCCGACCTCTTTACTGTAGGTGACGAAGTGCGGGCAAGCCGAAAGCAACGATGTAAGGGCAGACAGGAAAAGAGGGCAAAGAATAGGAAGCGCGCTTCGTCTTTGGTGTAAAAAGCCATCACGTAACTCGTAAACAGCAATGACGACAAGACGCGGTAATGGTGTAAATACGGCAGGGTATGCGATGATCATAGGAACAGCTTGTCTAAACGCATCTGAAATGTTCAATCGCTGCATCGCAGCTACTCCTTAAGTACCCATGGCGCAGAGATAAGCCCAAGACTACGGAAGGTGGCTGTGAGCGTGCCTGTGCCCGGACACGCGTATCTCTGACTTGTAGTACGAGGAAGAGCGATGCTTGCGAGTCGCAGAGGCTGAGATGTAGAGGGGTGGAGCTCCCCCGTTGGACTCCGCTGTGGCTGATGGCTCTACGATGCGGGACCCCTGTTGCGCCAAGCCACATACATCGGGGGTGAGCAATGAACACCTGGCGAGTCAGAGGGCGCTTTGAGCATTGCTTCCAGAATCCATTGCGAGTTTGGAGCAAGATGACAGCTTGTCAGACTTTGCAAGGGTGAACTTACACTCGCTCCGCTTGGTCTATCATTTGTTTAGCACTACGCGTCGCGCCGCCTCATGAACTTGACACGCGATCCATTCAACCTCCGAAGCAAAGCAACGTTCAAGACACCCTCCGCCTTCGCCGTCCTCCAGAACGCCGCCAACAAGAAAGCCTCACAAGCCGTCGAATCGACCAAGCAGGCGGTCGAGGCCACGAAACAGGCGATTCAGGACTCAGACATGTCCTTCGCCATCCCGCGCAACGTACCCAACTTCGAGAGCGCGCAACGCAAGTTTGAAGATAATGTTTGGAACAAACTACCGGGAAACGAGAAGGGCTTGCCAATGTATAAGGACAAGCCTTCAGGAAAGGTATACGGATATGGCGGCGGCGGCGGCGCGAGGGGGAGGAGAGGCTTTCTGAAGAGTAAGAGGGGCATGTCATTGATAGCACTGGTCGTGCTCGGGCTTTTCTACTGGTTTGGATGGTCAAGTGGAGGGACAAGTGTGGATGTAGTGCAAGATGAGAAGGACAAGGGGAAGAGCTTACTGTCAAACATGGGCGGAAGCGCTGCCGGAAAGAAGAGCAAAGTTGACTGGGAGAAGCGGAGACAAGCAGTAAAGGATGCCTTTTTATTGAGCTGGAACGCATATGAGGAGCACGGCTGGGGCTACGACGAGTACCATCCCGTTTCGAAGAAGGGTCGATACATGGCAGAGCCCAACGGCCTGGGCTGGATTATCGTGGACGCCCTCGATACGCTCATGATCATGAACCTGACAAAGGAAGTCAACCACGCGCGTCAATGGATTGCAACAAGCCTCGATTACGACAAGAAGCAAGATGTCAATACCTTCGAAACGACTATACGCATGCTTGGTGGTCTGCTGTCTGCGCACTACTTGCAAGAGACACTTCCGGGCCTGAAGCCCGAGAATCAGAACGAAGAGGACCTGTTCTTGGAAAAAGCAACCGATTTGGCAGACCGTCTCATGGGCGCGTACGAGTCACCTTCGGGTGTTCCGTGGGCCAGTGTCATTCTTAGAGATGCCAAAGGCGAAGCCTCGCACGCCGACGGTGGTGCGTCTTCTACAGCTGAAGCAACTACTCTGCAACTTGAGATGAAATACTTGGCCTTCATTACCGGTGAGAAACATTACTGGGATGTAGCTGAAAAGGTGATGCAAGTCGTTGACAACAACGGTGCTAAAGACGGTCTTCTACCTATCTTCATCTACGCAGACAGGGGAACCTTCCGCGGCAACGAGATCCGATGGGGCAGTCGTGGTGACAGTTACTACGAGTACCTTATCAAGCAGTACCTCCAGACCCAGAAGCAAGAACCAATCTATCAAGAGATGTGGAATGAGTCGCTCAACGGCGCAAAGAAGCATCTTCTCACCTATACGAAAAACAGCCACTTTACTGTGTTAGGAGAGCGACCAAACGGAATTGAAGGGAAATTGCACCCCAAGATGGATCACCTAGTCTGTTTCCTGCCTGGTACCATCGCCCTAGCAGCAACCGGTGGCATTCCTCTCGCTGATGCGCGCAAGCTACCCACCTGGGGCAAAGCACAAGAGGAAGACATCACCCTCGCTCGCGAGCTCACAAAGACTTGTATGGGCATGTACAAAGTAACCGCCACAGGTCTCGCGCCTGAGATTGCGTATTTCGAGCTGGACGACCCACCAAAGATGTACCGCACCGAGATCTTAGCATCCAAGTCTGAGCTCGACACCAGTATCCCCGACGGTGAAGGCTGGAAGGGCGATTTTGACCTCAAGCCAGCTGATACACACAACCTCCAGCGACCAGAGACGGTGGAATCTCTGCTATACATGTGGCGTATAACCGGCGACGACATCTACCGCGAATGGGGTTGGGACATGTTCGAAGCTTTTGTCAAACACACTATCGTAGAGGACAATGGTGGTTTCTCTAGTATTGGCGATGTCACAAAGATACCTCCTCCATCGCGAGACAATATGGAGAGTTTCTGGCTTGTAAGTACCTCCCCTCGCTTTTACCCTTCCCTTATACATCAAAATAACTGAATTTATTTACTAACACACAATGCAGGCTGAGACACTGAAGTACATGTACCTTCTCTTTTCCCCCAACGATCTCCTTCCTCTCGATCAAATCGTCCTGAATACTGAGGCTCATCCTTTCCCTCGCTTCGATGCAAGCCACAAGCGATTCAAGACGGGTTGGGAACGTATACCGCGGGATGATCAGGGCAACCTCGTGCCCAAAGAGACCAAGCCCAAAGAGACCAAGCCTGACGAGAAGACAATTTAGACGCCATCTACATTTGACTAGAACACTTTGAGACATGTTATCGAGTACGCACTCTTCTAGCTTGTGGAGAGCAAAACCTGGGAGTTGGGTCGGAGCTGGTTGTCATGCATGGATGGCGTTAACACTCATAGAACAGCTAGTGACTGATATGGTATCAACATTGATGTAGACCGAAGTATTGAAAATCGTAGTCTGATTCGCTGTGTACGTCTTTTTCGTGGTATGTATTATGTGCGTCTCCAGTAAAAGTACTCCGGTGCCGATGCTAACCATTCATATATTTGCGTAAACATGAAGCACATAAATCGTAAATCATGACCTACTCCGCCTGCTACCTCATTCAGACAGTATCCGACGCTCGCTTGTGTATTACCGAGGCGACAGGCGTAGCAAAGCACAGCGCCTTCGTGCACACAGGTGCTCATAAAGTCTCCACGTAATGGAGCCAAATCAGGGATATTAGTCTGATGCAAATCTCAGCGGCTACTAGCGCTCCTGCGATTGTTCGTCGCCTATGCGTGGTGGGCTCTTGGAGTGGGCGGAGGGATTTCTAAAGGGTGAATGACTGCCTCTGCACGCGTGTTAGCTTCTCCTTCCCAATGACAATGATGTTTCGGAAACATACGAGCGTCTCCGCTTTCCCTCGTCTCTCCTCTCTTCGATGACCTTGAGCATAGTTCTCCGTCCATCTTTTGCGTTTATGTGTGCATCCCGCATGCTCATGCTGACCTTCTTGCTCGCATCGGCCCGAAGCAGCCTCTTGAGCAGCAAATGCCGCATAAGCACACAGACGAACACACCACAATCACTTCCGTTTTCTTGCTGCGGACTATCACTCATAGGGATAAACCGCAGTCGCTTTCCTAGTAGTTGTTCCAGCTTCATGGTTGTGCTTCGTGCTTCGCGCTCGTTGGACTGAGTCATGGAGTCGTAGTGGAATGAAACGCCATCGATGATGGAAACGAGAAGGAGGGACCAATGTGAGCCGCCTTCGGCTTGTGTGACGTCGGTGTTGTCATTTATGGGCAGGAAGACGTGTGTTGTGTGAGTGAAGTTGGGGAGGACTTCTTTCAAGGAGAGGGGCTCGGCGGATTGCATGAGCATGTAGGACATGGAGGGGCGGAGGAGGACGATGGAGGCTTTGGGGAAGGCATTGAGCTCTTCGCGTTCGAGGTATTCTTGCCAGAAGGCGATGGCCTTGGGTCTATGTTAGCCCTAGTTGTGGTGTGCAGAGGGGTAATGGTGTACGCACATTGTCCGTGAGCCAGTCGTTAGACTTGATGCTGTCTAGATCGGCTCGCGTTACTGTTGGCAGCCGTCAGTACTACCGTCGTGGTTGTCAAAAGCACATGGAAGCGCAAGTCAAAGAACAGGTGACGCATACACACCCCTCACATCATGATCTGCCCTCAGTCAGTTTTTACCCTCTCACAGTCCCTGCGTCCCGACTCACAAGAAAGATAGGCCTCATCCGGACTAGGATCACCCAGGTGGCGCCTGGCCTTGTCCCTGATTCTCGAAAACGATCCAGGCATGCTGTAGGCGTTTGCGCTGTGACTCGGCGTAGGATCGCGTGGCACAGGCGTGCTATTAATTTTGTGCGAGGCTGCAACTACTGGCGGGGTATACCAAGGTTTCGGACCTCGTGGTTATGCGAGAGGGTAGGGATGTTGGGTGTCTGTCTGCCTCGTTGCACGGTTGGATAGACGCGCGCTCAAATGGTGCACCTCGATTATGCGGGTGAAAAGCAGGGATGACGTATGCGTTTTGGCTAGACTGTGTGGGGGTGTCGACCAAGATAGTTCTGGGCCACCTCGGCACTTAAAGTCTCGCGGCGCGAACAGCTTTAAGCCATCGCAAACGTGTACCACGATTGCGAGCTCCGCGTTCCCAGTATCATGTTGCTCTTGTCTGTTTCAACCGTGCTTGGATGTCTGGGTTGTAACAGTCAAGTCTAAGTATAGGACAAAGCAAATCCGGCCATATAGTTGAAGCAGTGTTTTCTTTTTGCATTGCATTATTCATCAGTCTTTTCTGTACAGGCCTGCGTTTACAACCTTGACAAGTTTGTCCTTGCCTTGGTCATCTATAGTCATTTCTGCATGCGTGAAGACCGGAAAGCGCACTCGACCCATCCTCTCAAGGCAGTTGTCCGACAATCTTGGCCCCGTTTGCCTGTTCTTGTTTTCCAAACTGCTCAGGCCTCTCCACCTTGAAAAGCCAGCTCTGCTTGTCTTCAATCTTTCCTTGCTGGATACCTTTCAGTGTCGTAAGAAGCTTCTTGCATACTGGGCCTGGTTCTTGCTGTGCCTCTGCATACGTGAACTTGTCATCCTTCGATGGTAGAGTGATAGATTTGATGGGAACAAGAGCCGCCGCGGTTCCTGCAGCAAGGACTTCGTCGAAGGACTTGAGTTCTTCATACGCGATCTAAAATTGTTAGCTGAGTGTAGCACGTTTGCAAAGCGAATATAGTACCTCTCGGGACTCGGCTTCCCAGCCAAATGATTCCGCAATCCTGAGGACGCTGTCTCCAGTCACACTCTGGATGACGTTTTTGCTGTTAGATGCAACAAGCTTGACCTTGTCGCCATCCTTCTTCACTCCAATGAATGCGGACGTTGAGAACTCGTCAACGACGCTTCTGGTCTTGCTGTCAAGGTGCAGGGTAATGCCGTAGCCTGCCTTGTACGCCTTCTCGCTATGCCGCAATACTGGAGCGTAGTTGCCTCCGACCTTTGCTGATCCAGTTCCCTCCGGCGCGGCGCGGTCAAAGTCCTCAAGGATGACGGCATCTACCGGGTTTGATCCATGGTAGACACCTGTTGGAATACAGTAGACTACGAATGTGTACTCCTGTGGCGGGTTCAGGCCAAGCTGCGCTGAGCTACCGAAGAGCAGTGGTCGGATGTACATGGCCGCCCCGGTCTCATGAGGTGGCACGTATGCCGCGTTCATTCCTACAGCCATACTGCAGCAGGCGAGGAAGTGGTCTGTCGGTACCTCTGGGATGGAAATAAAAGAGGCCGAGTGTTGCATCCTTTCGGCATTCTTGTTGGGCCTGAAGATGTTTATGGTGTTATTTGGTGCTCGGAAGGCCTTCATACCCTCGTAGCACTGCATCCCGTAATTCAGACCGGGTGCCATGCCGTGGATGCGCAGGAATGGATCCTCGACAAAGACTGGGGGGGTCCATTTGCCGGTCTCAACAGAGTAGTGTGATTCAACATGGCCAGCGACTTTGTAAAGTTAGGAAGAGTTCGAAATCGTACTGGTGGGTGACTCCACGGCGGGGTGGATATACGCAGTACAAACACACTTTGGGCGCCCTCTCAATACCTTCTCGTGCATGTCCCAGTTTATGCACTCGCCGAGTTCATTCGTAACAGGATTAAGTCTTACCTTCTCGGATCTTGAAGCCCACATTGCTCCAGTCTGTAGTTGAGTTAGCGTGGGCCTTTGCGCTGCGTGGAACGTGCCGGCAACCCGCTCAGCGATTGACGTACCAATGGTATCGACGGGTGAAGGAGGAAAGTCTGACATGGTTGTGTTATTTGCAGTGAGTTACGGTGTCGTGTGCTGAAGCGCGAGCCAATATGCAGATTGGTCAATGGGCAATTTTGAAGTTTTGAACGCTTTCGGAGGACCAGCAAGCTCAGCCCTACTGCGATATCGGATGACGTAGACCGGTAATATCCCCCGGCACCCGTCGCAGCGTACCAAAAGCTCACCAACTGCACTTTATTGATTTCCCATCGCGGAGAATGCTAATGGCGTTGTCGAATGCGAACTAGCTTCGATTGCACACATGTACCTGCAGATTTACCCGCATGGTGGGACCACTCGGGCGTGATGCTTCGAAGCCGCAAGCTTGGCGCTATCTGAGGCATCGAGTGCGTGGCCATAGATGACAGCCATTCGCATTCCACAGTGAACCATGGAACGCGTCTCACCACCTTGAAATCTCGTTTTCTCACCTCGGAGATCTGACCTAAACACTTCACCATGATGCGCATCAGTGGCCCCAGGGCCCGGTTTGCTCTCCTTGCTCTAGTCGTCTTTGCCCTGTGCTCGTTCGTGCTTGTAGGGCCCTACAAAGTAACGCCATCACATCTAGCACCAACATCGGTCGAGAAGAAGCTGGGTCGTACCAGCGAAGCCGTGCTCACCGGACATGCGATCGCGCCAAAGTTGGAGAATGCGACGGCAAAGTATGTGCATCACAGCCTCTGCGCAGACACCATGTACAGAACACGGGCAGACTGACAAGCAAACGCAGGGCAGAACTCGGTCGCGCCGCGTGGAAAGTCTTACACACAACCTTTGCTCGCTTCCCCGAAAGCCCTACCGACGAGGAGCAAGAGGCACTGCGGTCATACGTACACCTGTTCCAACGCCTGTACCCTTGGTATGTCTTACACCGTGTGGCGCACACAAAGGTCATGCGCAAACTGACTGGAATTGCAGCGGGGAATGCGCAGAGCACTTCGGGCAAGTACTCGCAAAGTATCCTCCTCAAGTATCGTCGCGGACAGCAGCCGCCATGTGGGGTTGCTACGTACACAATATCGTCAACAAGAGGCTGGGCAAGCCCGAGTTCAGTTGTGAAGATATAGGTGATGCATATGATTGTGGTGTAAGTAGTATCCCTGTACGAACTACATATGAGACATAAACTGACTGCGTACACCAACATCTAGTGTGGAGACGAGGAGCCGACAGCATCGAGCAAAGACACAGCTGCATGAGACCCCGGACCATGAAGCGCTAGGGTAGGGGAAGGATCACCAGGCAAAGCGCATAGCTCAAGAGGATACACTTGCCAATGTATCCTTTACGAGAGCCCAAACTCCATCTTGAAACACGTAAGACGGATTCGCATGCAAGGTGGGGTTGGACGGCACAGCGGACTTGAGATGCGAAATGCCCGAGACACTGTGCTGCGCAGAAGGGGGTTGCGACATGGTCACGATATCTCTATTTGCGGGTACTTGCTACGCCGCAAACGATGGCTAACGACTTGGAAGAGGAGCCAATAAGCCAATAGTCAAGACGATAGCTGAAAGGTATCGACGGAGCTCCTCCGGCCTTCCCGGCAGATCGCAGAGTTCGTCAGCCAGGTTTCACACGGCATGTCGAGAAGTGGCTTCGATGGTGGTGGGATGTAAACCGGACTCGAGATTGCCCTAAGCACACCCTAGCGAATGACTGCTCAGTGATCAGCCTTCAGACAGGTGAAGCCCTGTCGTGAAGAGAGCCACGCAAGCAAGATGCGCGCCAAACAGCATGCCCTTATCAAGCCCGATAGAAGGACGATAGAATGAAGCATAGTACTCTACCTGCGACACCGTGCCCCTCTCCAACTTTCCAACCGTGTGTGATGGTCGTGCGTCATGGCAAAGCGATGCTACAGGTCGGCGATCCATTAGGAGATGACCATGGGCAGCCCACCAGTTCGGCGGGCGCGTGGCTTGGGATGGCAGCTATTCGCAGGCGCTAACAGGCTGCATGCAAGATGCGCGGTCGCATGATGTATTTCGGGATGGTCGCGAGGCGCGCATTGTCAGGGGCCTGTTCCCAAAGCAACTTAGCGCCATAACGACTTTTGTTGTATCCCAAACAACTGAAACCTTACCTGGGCCAGCGAGGGGTGATAACGACGCGGCACCCCCTCCATACACCGACTCTTCATCCTCTCCTCCATTGACCGTCTGCCAGCTGTTCACCGCTACTTGTCTATCGACCCTCATCTTTCCACCATGGTGTCCTTCTCCTGCGAGGTACTTACTTGAGCCCCATGTCCATATTCTCCCCACCATTGGCCCCTTCCCTGGAGATGCATTGAAGGCTTACTGTGACGGTCTAGGGCTGTGGAGACGTCCTCACAAAGAAGAAGCTTGACGGGCATCGTAACCAATGCTATGGCGCTTCCTTTACCTGCCTCGACTGCATGGTCCACTTCCCAGGAACCTCGTACAAATCTCATACGGTACGCATCATACCTTTCTTGCCCTACATGGCGACCCGTTGCTGCTAGAACAGCACGCTGCGACTGTTGCAACTTGTGCGCCCGCGTCGCGCATTGCGCCGTATTCAATTTTTCACCCTTCGCAGTCGCTAACTGACACATGGTAGGCCTGCATAACCGAAGACCAAAAGTACCAGGGCAAACTCTACAAAGAGAAGAAGAAGGGCCCGCAACAGAAGAGAGACAGCGCCTACCACGACAACTCTCAAGCCATCACTCCTCACAACGCATCCGTCGAAGAAGCGCGCAATGATGACAACGCCGTCGCAGTCGTGGATGCCCCGCCTCGTGCGCCCACTCCTCCGCCAGCGGCGCACTCTCTAGGCTATCACCAGCAAGAGGCTATTGAGGCTCCTAATGTCTTCGATTTCCTTGACCCCTCGTCGACACCCAATGTTCCGAGAACGAGCGCGCCCATCAACGAAGCGCGCATGCTTGAAGACAGTCAGCCACCTGCATACGAGGAGCAGTACATGCCTACAATCGCCGACGTCATGAAGTTCCAGGTGCCCGACGACGACGAGTCCTTTGCACAAAACGGCTTCTCGTACGGGAACGAGCAAGTTCGTCCTTCCAATGAGCGCTACGACTCGTACACTACACCTGCCTCCAAGTCAAAGCACTCGAGGAACAAGTCGCGCGACACGGATGTTGAAACCACGTCGAAGAAAACCGATCGCAAGCGCAAGCGCAATTCGCCCAGTGAACTCGATATGTCGCTAGTCCGCGCCCAGGAGGAAAGAGACACTATGATGGCAGATGCGCCCGCGACGCTTCACTCTGGTCTCACTGGAGGGCTGAACAGACTGCTTGCCCGACCTGAGTTCCCACCTTCGCCGGATGACTCTGGTGACTATGTCAACTCGCCTCTGAGCCCCATGAAACGCGCCAAGCAGGGTAACTCGAAGGCTCTTATGCGCGCGCAGCGAGAATACGAGGCGGAGCAAGCTAAGCAGCGCAAGGCTGACACCAAGGCTCGTGAGCAAGCAGAGAAGAAGGAAAAGGACAGGGGCCGCGATAAGGAGCGCAAAGAGCGCAAGGCTAGCACTGCTCTCGTCAAGATCAGGCCCAAGAAGAAGCGCGAGGATTCTACAACTGAGGTTCGCCGAGTCCGTCGTCGGCAATACTCGTCTTCTGTGTCGCCACCACCGCGCGAGAGCAAAGCGGTCAAGGCCATTGAGTACCATCGTTCGGCAACAAACTCTCCGGAGCCAGATGGCCAAGGCCAGCTGATTGTGCGGCCCACCGGAGACGTGGCACCTATCTCTTCGCCTGCAGGACTGTTCATGTCCTTCATCACCAAGGGTCCAGACTCCGAGCGCGGCATGAGTGTCAACAAGGCTCTGAAACGGTATCATCGCGAGCGTCACGAGCACCATGCCCGCGCGCCCTCCAAGGCTGATGACGAGAAAGAGCTCTGGAAGGATCTACGTCTCCGAAGAAATGATAGGGGCGAGATTGTTCTATTCTATGCTCCTAACGAGGCTTCGTGACTAGACGGGGATCCGGATCTCGACATTATCGTCCGCATGCGCGCGTGGTCTTGTTCTGATCCGACACCAAGTCAGGGATCTGATGACATGATCGATGTCTGACTACAATGGGGGAAAAGGTAGTTTCGTGGTCGACTCTTGTACGATACCATGCTGCTCCATACGTTTCTTCCTTTTAGATGATACCCGACATCAAGTCAAAGGTTATTTCGGGTGGGCTCGGTGTATCTGTTCCTGTACATGTCTTGCTTAGGATTCGGCTTCTTCTGTTGTATCTCATATTCGCATGTCTTATTGTCCGCATATACGTACTGTCACGGCCATACTTTGTCTGCGTTGCTTGCTTTGGTATCTTTTGGCCAAATTACTTGCCCTAATACTCCTTTGGGCTGGACCCGCTCCGTCATTTCGGCGTTGGGTCCTCAAGTATAATTATGTTGAGTTCTGCAACACAGTCGCATCCGCTCTCGCTTGGTGACTTGATGAAATGGCTGTTGAAGGATCCTATCGTGTCATACCCGAGAAGTCGGGCATGCAGTTGTCTCTGCGCAATTGACGATTTCAAAGCAGAGTACGTCAGTGTATTGTTTGAGCCGAAGGGGAAGTGAGTGCGCAGAGCCGCAAACACATGCAAAGAAAGAGTGAGGCTCGCTAGCTACATATCTGTACGAGTGGAGTGCATGCATACCAGCACGTACTACTGCAGCATCTAGTGCAGGGACAAATTGATGAGCCCACGGCGCAGCTGCTCTGCCGGCTGTAAGGCACTTTGTCAGGCTGCTTCTTGCTTGGCGATGTGTAGGGCGTTGGTCTGAAGGGGTGTCATTTACTCAACACGGCTAGACGTTCGCTTGACCTGATCACCCCATCTACGTGTTCACGGTAATCTGGGGGAGGGCGTCAAGGACAAGCTCCCTCATAGCCGAGGTCAGGGATTCCGCGTAGCAGTCCTGCTATCGCGCGCGAAAGAAAGCAAGACACTGCATCCGAAAGGGTCAAGGTGTTGGTCCAGCTCGGCAAACGTAGGCTTTACCATACCGAAATGCCTCCGCATACCCAGTATAGGCAGCCGTCCTTTCTACACCTTACACAGCGACGTCTAACAGATGTCGAACTGCGCAACGGAAGTGGATTACTCGATTACCTATTGTGGAGGAACATGTGCATGGCCGGAGATTATTCGACTGGCCGCACCGCTCACAGCCACAATGAGGCGAAGTCTTTCCAGAAGCCTGCCTTCTTAGACATGGTGTACCAAAATCGCGCAGATGTGTCGAACCGGCCGACTGGCGCTAGGTTGCACGTCGCTCACGTCTCCCATGCTGATTCGATGTTAATTTGTTAGTATACAGCGGGGAGAACTACCCGGCAAAGCACGGTGACAGGGCTACCACAGATTGAGTTGACCGGCCGCCACGCTGCAGACTCGCGCATGGTCAGATGGCACTGCCGACCAGCCCCAAGACATCATACCTTCGACACAAAGCTTCCAGCACCAACGGCCCGCGGCCATTTACATGCAAGTTCTAGTCATTGACTAATAAGCAGCTACAACGTGATAAGGCCATTGACGACTACTCGTCAATTGCCCTGGCGGCCTCTGATGCAAGGCAGTCAAGTCAGCCGCACCCTGACATTGCCCCAACTTGCGCGTGGAATATAACTTTGGCCACCTTGCAGCCTGGAGAAATTAATTGGTGTTACTCAGACAGCTATCGTCTTCCGGCGCAACATTCCAGCTTCCGTACTCTACACGCTGTCATCGCTCATCGCATGAGACCCTCAGCGAAGGGGTGAACCTTACGGCCTTCATCCACTCTTGGTTGTTCCTTGCCCTTCAGCCTGACACACAACACCGTTGATCCACCTGAAGAATGTCTCGCTTTCCGTATATCAGCTCCCTGAACGAAAGCTGGCAGGAGCTCGTTGATTGGGACGATGAACTGTATGACCCTCTTTTCCAAGGAGAAACCAGTTATACAAGGGCTCAAGAAGGCAGCTACGTTGCGGGCCACCAGCTATCGGAAAGCTACACGTCCGAGCCTACATATTTAGTATCAGCACCTCCTTCGGTCGTTGACGAACCTCCGTCACTCGAGTATACGGTTTCCGGCCCGCCATCAATCCTAGATGGACAGTCATCGTTCGAACATGCAAATGGAACTTCACTGTCCTTTGACACCATATCAACTTCTCCGCTAGCTGTCCAAGCAGATAGTCAGTACTTTGGATCGTTTGGTGCGTGCGACAGCAGCCTCCTATCACCGTTAGGTGCTATCAACGACTCGCCTATCTTGGATACACGCTACGATCGTATCCCGGAAACCTTCACCCCTGGTTCTCTCGAGAGCACAACTGAAACCGTCTTCAACCCCTATGTTACGGACTCTTCCCATTCCTTCAGTGGTCTGGATGTGAGAGCCTCCCGATTGTTCTCGAATCTTGGTACATGGGCAGATCAGCCACGGATCATCGAACCGATCGCAGAAGATGATGGGGGCAGAGCAGAAGTCGAGCCGATTGCCATTCCAAATTCTTTTTCGCAGAACTACAATTCGGCACTGCCGTCTTATCGACGATCAGATGGCGAATATGAGCTACACAATCGCAGCAGAGCCATCACCATTCCTGATGCTACACCTGGACCTACCTACTACAACAACCGAACATCAGCCTCTGCATCAGTACGAAGACCTCCTCCTATACTCTCAGTATCGCCAGTAACTTCACGTTACCCTCGCGGTGTTGCTTTGTCTAGAAGCGCATCGCTTTCTCGACGCAAAGCCTCCACTCCGTCCCCCTCGCCTGACTCCTATGGCTGGGTGTCTTATCACCCGAACCCTTTGACGCACCGATTAGCACCCACGAGCACAGAGGGTATGCCAGGTCGGGCTCCCAAAGGGCGGAAGAGAGCCCTGACTGCTGAGCAGCGCCGCCATGCTGCGTTGATGCGGATTGTTGGCGCTTGCTCGAATTGCCAACGACGGAAGGAAAAGTGTGACCCTGGTACTCCGTGCAGAGCTTGTCTCGAACACTACAAAGGGGATTTAGTCAACCACCCTTGTCGAGACCATACTCTTGTTGACCTTTCTGCGGCATTCCTCTCTGACCGCCTAGGTTGGCATCCAACCACTCGGCCCTTGGAATCCTTCGTTCCGGCTGGTAATTTCGAAATTTCAAAAGAGGCTACCTACACGCTTCCTCTAAACTTTGGCTTCGGACCAACGTTTCCTGTCTCAGTACATGCCGTACAACTCAACGACGACAATCCCCTCGTGCACGAGCACATCATTTACTCCTGGCCACCACAGCCCTACACCGGTCCTTCGCACAAGCACGCCGTTCTCCCGGCTGTGCTAACAGCTGATGCACAATACCATTTGCTGAATACATTAGACTCTCACTTGTCGCTACTAGTAGCGCATCACTTCCGTGCGTTCCCGCTATACTGCTCACCGCTGAGGATCCTACGCGATATCTACGTCTTTTCGCGATCTATTCCAGCAAGCTCCCCTCACTACCGCATACTACACCAGGCACTCAAGCTTCTTGTGCTGGTGCACATTGGCGGTGATATAACGCTTCCATCACGCTCAGAGAGCTCCATGTTGGAGCAGCTCATCCGCAGTACGATGGATATACCCCAGGACCTCACTCCTACACCTTGCTTTATTCGTTCGCAATTTGGTGCGATCATGCCCGGCCTTGCTCTTAGCTTGATGAAGGATGTGCTCACATCATTGGAGCAACTTCTTTTGAACAAGGACTGCGACGAGTGGCCCATCGCTCTGGCTGTTCTTACCACTGTCCTGATGACGGTAGAGTCTATTCACTACCACGCTGCGAAACTGCCATATCATAACCGCTACAACGCCACACGCTCACCTTCTACTGAAGAGGACGTAGAAATCGACGATCATGGTGTGAAATCACTACTCGAATTTTATCGCGCGTGCTTCTCTGGTTGCCACGCCAGACTCAGACCAGACTGGGAGGGCGAGTCAATGCAGTCTCACCAGACAGGTACACCCGAAGATGCATTCATCCAAAATTTGCGGGAGGCAATTAAAAAGGCGGAAACATCGAACTACCTGGCAAAGAAAGCCAAAGAGAAGAGGCAAGATGAGGATATGGGGTACTTCTTCGACCGACTCGTCGCGCGCCTCTTTACCATGAGGCCTTGACGAGCAGACTTCCTTTTTCTTATGCTGTCTTCCAATGAGTTCTCTATATTTCTTCGAAGTTATGATCAGATGGTTACCGGCGTTGAAAAGGTGCGATACCCAGCTTTATAGATCGACTGTATTTGTTCTTGGATTACTTGTTGGGGATGTTTGTATGACTGATGCGCCTATGAACATATTCTCATGATGGAACGGCTTCTCGACGACTCCAGTTCGCATTTTTTCCTCTTCCTTTGGTAGCTCTGGCACAGAGTTCCCATTCTCAGACAATTCCAAGAATCGATCAATACTTCATTGCGTTTCGTGCATTGTACGTATCATGGACAGGAAGGCAGTTGTCTCGCTCCAGTGGTCAGGCTTTTACACCATACATCCGCTGTGATGCTAAGACGATAACCCACCTAACACCCATCCACAGTATTGCACAAGCCAATCCCAATACTACAAGCATGACAACAATCATGCGGCCTCGCATCTCGAGCGCATCGCCTATCTCCAGCTTGGCCACTTTCCTGATCTTTCTATGCAGATGCCACGACTTTCTCTTCTTCCGTTTCTTCGGTTTCTCATCGTCTTGTTCGTCTGACCGGGGACCTATAGCGTCATGGGGCTCAACATGTCCAGTGGTCCCCCTTCTACCCCATTTCGAATCATCAGGATCTTGGTAGGGCTCTGGATCGAGCCAGCTGGATGGAGCGAGGTACGCGAGGAGGGAGAAGCTGAGTGAGTGTGCTTCTGTTCGGCGGGCGCGATTGCGGTAGTTGACGAGGAAGAGAGAGAGGAGGAAGGATGTGAACAAGACGGGCGTGAGTATAATCTTGAAGGAGTGTTAGGATCGCTCACACTGTGTTGACATCTCGATATGGCTTACTCGTTTCAGAAGGGGTTCTTGGTCGTCGTTAAGCTCATTTGCTGGAGAAGAGGGCAGCGAGGGTATTGGTGTAGTTGCGAGTTGTTCAAAAGGATCGGGCTTCTTCTTTTTTCTCTGCCGTGTAGATGGAGGCGACGGTGGTGGGCTCGGGGGAAGATGTTGCATATGACGATGGTTGTGTGCTGCAGACATGTTGCTCAAATGAACTTGTGGACTGCAGCAAGCGCATCTAGACTCCAGGAATAATCATTCAAGGTTGTCGATCAGACCATAATACCGAGAACCTGTACAGCAAGGTTGGTAGGTCTTTTTTGGTTAGGGCTTTGGATTTGGAGAGATGAACATCAAGATTGTGGTATTCTTAGGTATGATGCGGCTGAGCTCGGAATGACGATGCGTGCCCACTATCCGTTCATAGGGCTGCTAGCTCGCGTCGACCCGTGTTCCACGCAAGCACCCTGAAAACGATGTCATAATGGGTCCAGACTACGATGCTGATAGCGGGCCCATTTCCTCCCGAACAAAGGTCCCCATCATGAACGAGGGAACGAGGGTCGCGGGGCCTCCCGCGGGGTAGAATACGCGTATACGGGGCACCAGGCAGGTGTGCAATCCGTGGGCATCGCCAAGTCGTGTCATATCGGTATTATCCGCAAACTCCATGTTTCGAGATCAACACAAGCATTAGCACAGCCTCGGGCTAGCCTCCAATGTATCCCGGAATCCATTCGCACTCGTTTCTCGCATATTTGGCCGAATGGGGAACGGGATTTAGAGGAGCCCCGACTCGACCGAGTCGCCGAAAGTCCGCTCCAAAACACAGGATAAACTGCTGCCTGGAAAGCCTGGCTTTCTATAAGATTCTGTAGTCAGCAGTAGTGCTTTGACGGCCGTTGCGCGGCATTATTCAGCTTCCTTCGCTGACCTAATACACGGCCCTAACGGACGAAATCACCTCCGGACCTCCTCGTTCTGCTTTGAAACCCTATCACCACCAGAAGCTGACGTCTATCCTCTTGCTACTATTGACATCTTTTATCTCTTTCTCGTCGGCCTGATCCGTTTATTCCGCAGGAGGAATCGAGTTGCGGACGCGATTATATAACATCAAACTTCCGTGATCCGGTTTGCTCGTGCAGAGCCGAGTCCGGACGAATTTGTCGTAAGAGCTAGGTTCGCACGATCTGGGTGGTTGGAACACAACGAATCGAGATGCCAAAGGAGGAGACGTTGCCGACACGCAAAAAGATGCGTAAGGGTACGCATAGCTGCTTCGAATGTATGTGGATCCAGTTATTGCCTCGCGTTGAATGATTACTGTTCACCATACTGCTATCCATCACTGTTACTCTCGTCTCGCCTGTGCATCACTACGCCAACCTCAATCTCCACTCTACGTCTCATCATAAGCATAATGTGAGCCTTTCTGATGTAATACAGGTCGCCGCCGCAAGATCCGATGCATCTTCCAACCCGACAACCCGGATGTTTGCTCAGAATGCTTCGCGCGCGGCAGCAGGTGCATCGACCAAGAACATGCCAACCCAGAGGTCATTGTCGATCATAGGAAGAATCTTCGTGAACGAGTATCGCGACTGGAGGCCTTGGTTGATACGTTGCTTGAAGACAAAACTGTAAAGTCAGAAAGCCGCAGTCAAAGTCAGAGCGTAGCGGACACTTCATCACCAAAAGCGCCCACTATCTACCACAAGGATACATTTCCGCCCACTCCTCTTTCTTCAGAAGCTTCATCCAACGTATTCCGATTGCCGGATAATCAGCGTGCCGCTTCGGACCGAGGTCACCACATACCGATCCTCTCTGTATTCGAAGATGCAGTATGTATTTCCACTCTTTGAACCCGATCTGGAAGCTTATTATCTACAGTTGAACGATGCTGAGGCTCAAGCGAAAGCCCGCAATGGCCCTGCACAGAGCTCAACACCAAGGCCCGGCCAAGCGGCTGACGACCGGTACACTGTGGAAAACAGACACGATGACGACATCGCGGCTGGAAACACCATCGCGCATTCTGCCAAACGAGAGAAGTCCAAGCAAGCACTCATTGCCATGCTACCGCCTTACGATCAACTCACCAAACTTTTGAATTCCAACAGTGACTGGTGGCAGACATGGCGGAGGAAATGCAGCGGCACATCTGGTCCTGAGCAAACACTCCCTCAGTTTGCTGCTCAGGCTCTGACAACTGGAAACATCGGAGCTATTGCTACTGTTGTTTTGTCGGTTGGTATATGCTCATCGGAGAACGATGACGATGTCGAACGCTACATCGAGGCTGTGGACCGATGGTTCCTGTCTGACGACGAGTATGCCGCAAGCTTGGAGGGTCTAGAGTGTCTGATCCTGAAATCCAAGTGGTACGCGGATGTAGGCCAACCACGAAGAGCTTGGATCGCATACCGGAAAGGCTTAATGTATGCCCAGCTCATGGTAAGTTCATGCATTCCTAGATTGTCGTCCAGCATTGACTTATACGAAAAAGGGACTGCATCGCAAGCGCACATCCTCCGCTCCACACGAGAGCATCTGGTGGGCTATGTACCATGGTGACCGTTTCTTGTCCCTCTTGCTGGGTCTGCCGTACGGGATTAGCGATGCACACTGCGACTTGACCATGCCTGAGATTAGCGAAGGCCCTTACATTCATCCATTGATTGGCATCACAAAGCTCTCACAGCTCGCAGGCAGGGTCATCGATCGAAACCAGGGAGTTGCCGAGCAATCTTTTGCCTGGGCGCTACAGCTGGACCAAGAGCTCGAGGACTTGTGGAAGAGGTTCGATCCAGCGTGGCTCGACTACACGGAGTTACTTGCTGACGCGGAATCGAATGCGGCGGAATTGCGAGAGCGAATCATGGGTCAGATGATCTTCCATCAGATCCGTGTATACCTGCACTTGCCCTTCATGCTCAAGGCGGCGTCAAACTCGCGCTTCTCATACTCAAAAACTGCATGCTTGAACGGCTCGCGAGAAGTCCTACGGTTATATCAGTCTCTACGAACCGGACACATCCAGCCACTTTACGAGTGCAAGGCCATCGACTTTATCGGTTTCACGGCCGCAGTTCTTGTCATAATCGGTCTTCTCAACTTCGGCATGGTCTCACAGTCTTCGAGTAGCGGTCCCACGCCCAAGGATATCGAAGAAGACGTACGCCTCATCGAGGTCAGCATCGACATCTTCCATCGCGCGTCGAGCGAAAAGGGAGGCAAAGTAGCCGCGCAATCCGCACAGGTCCTCGAGAAGATGTTGGGCAAATTCAAAGGCACGAGCCTCGACCATGAGGGATGCGGCGACCAATCCGACTTTGTCATTCCATACTTTGGTACCATATCTATCAAGAGAGGGGGCCAGTTAGTCAAGAAGATGCCACCGGCTTGCTCCCCCAGCATGGTGAGCTCCAGGTCACCAGCTACATCAGCACAACTCTACACACCCACGTCAGAGAAGCCGTCGCAGTCTTCTGCATCAGACATCTTCTCGCAACCTACACAGTCCCTTAATGTCACGCCAAAGACGTCCATCTCCGCTGGCACCGGTACTTCGGCTTTCAATCTCACCGATGCGTCGCCCTTTGTCTCATATGATGGCTTCTACAATTGGAACAACATCAACGCAGACGACGCGTCGGCAACAGGCGCTGCTGCATCAGGCACGTTCAACTCACAGATCAACGACGATAGCATGAACAATTTCCCTCTCCCAACGAACAACTTCTCATGGCAACACATGCCCATGGATATCGATCAGGATTGGTCTTGGTTTTTGAACGATGCGCAAACGACGCAAGGGATGGGTACCGCCGGCGGTGCTCCAGCTCCCACTGTACCGCTTGACTTCAATGCGCAAGGTTTCCCTGGCTTTGGTTAAGCGAATTACATGAGGGCTGGCGTTTACTGGGATGCACGTACGTTTGCTATGAAAGACTAGCTGTGTGCGAGAAAAGTGTAGGGCAATGTAAGATATTAGAAGCATCTGGACGGGCGCGTCCATGAGATCAGTTGGGTCCAGGTGGTATGGTTATTCAAGGTGTTTTTGATATCCTGGCTACCTAGATGCCACTCCACTCTCGCTGACAGTGTGCGAGAGAATTGATTTTTTCTGTTTACAAAATGACTCGAGTCCATAAAGCTGTGCCTACAAAGTCCAGATGACAACCCTTCCGTCCACGCCAGTAGAACTGATCTTGGTGACACCGCTTCCACTCTCCTCAAAGCTACGGATAGTGTTGATGGTATTCTGGTGGACAGTCTTGAGCTTGGTGTCATCCGTGCCCGACTTGCCCTTGAGATCCATCTGCCTGAACATGTTCAGTGCGCTTTCCTCACGCTGGTCAGAAAGACCAGGTCGGCTCTTGGCCTCCAGGCTTCCAGCAAGCTTCCAGCCAGACTCGTCGCCCTGCAGACGATAGGCCTCGCAGTTGTATCCCGCAGCAATGATTTCAGCTTCAGAGGTCCAGACTAGGGACATGAAGGGCAGCACTTGAGTGCTGACACTAAGGATAGCACGGGGGGCCTCCTCAGGACCGCTAGGGTAGACGACGGTGAGGGTGCTGTCGTGGGATGCGAAAGCGAGGGCGTTACCCGACGGAGAGAAGGCAACGCTGTGGACCCAACCTGCAGTGTTGTTCAGGTACTCGCCGCACACGGTATTGAAGGGTAGACGCTCCCCCCATGCTGAGGGCTCTGGACGCTCGTCGACGCCCTTGACAAAGGAAGAGAGTACACGAGCATGTCCATCGGTCGATCCTGCAGCGAGCAAGACAGAGTTGGGGTGCCAGGATACACAGGTGATGGTGGAGCGGATGGGCTTCTTGATGTGCTTGGAGACCCACCAGTTGTCCTCCTCTTCGAAGTAGCAGACGGGGATCAGGCGAGCACCAGAACCGACTGCGAACTTGGTCTCGGAGGGAGCCCAGCGAACACAGGTAGCAGCGCGGTTGATGCGGAGAAGCACCAGTGTAGGCTTCCATCCCTGCGGTGACGGCTCCCAAACGTAGGCATTGCGATCTGTCCCATTGATTAGCTGCCTGTTGCAAGCCAGCCGATAGCTCCAAGCTTACCCTGCGAGCACGTCACAATCTTGCCAGAGTTGGGGGCAATGTCGACACCCGTGACTGTCTTGTCGTGGCCTGTCAGCTCATCCTTGAGCTTGTATCCGCTGCCCGTCTTCTGGAAGAGGTCGACGTTGTTCTCGCGGGCTACAGCGAGCGTCTGGCGGTCGGCGGAGAAGGAATGGTCCGCAATGGGGTGGTGGAAGAGGTGGTGGACTTCGGGGCCGGACATGGTGGAGGGGATGGTAGGCGTGCTGTAGGAGACTCTCTACTACTGCCAGTTGGTGTTTTGGGCTGTAAGCTTGTGGAGCTCTGGGAGACTTGGTGACGTGGGGCTGCTGGCCGCCGTGCTGCGGGTGTTTAGCGCCGTCTTGGCTTTCCCGAAAATCACGGCGACTGCAGCTTCGACATCAACGCGAATTGGGGGTTTTTGCTGCGCGACACGCAATTCCGCACACAGTATGTTGTATGCCAGTCCTTGATGTATGTATTGATGCTGAACATGTAGCAGCAGCCGCCATCATGATCCTCAGACGCCCTCTCCTCAATGCGACCTCCGCAGTGTCAGCATCCAAGACATGCGTGCGGAATCTCCAGCACTCAATCCCTATGCGCCCTGTCCCGAAGCCAATACCATTCATTCCCGACCATACCGCTTTTCTCAGCGCAATCGGTCGCGGCCTCTCCGCACACGCAACCAAGATACCGTCCTGGGAAGCCCTCTTCACACTCACATCACCGCAACTGAAGGAACTTGGTGTAGAGCCAGCACGCTCAAGACGCTACCTGTTACAGTGGCGAGAGAAGTACAGGAATGGTGAATATGGCATCGGAGGCGACTGCAAGCACGTTACAGATGGAGTGGCAGAACTCAAGGTTGTAGAAGCACCAGTACCGCCAAATCCACAACTCGGCAACACCATAAGTCCTCGCTCTGCGGCTGCAACAGCCACACATGACCCAGGAACGAGGAAACTGGTTGTCAATGTACCAGTCGGCGCCGAAGCGCCAGTCGAACCCGTTGAGACATTACCCAAGGTACAAGGCGTTATTGTAAAGGACGCCAAGACGATCAAGGGCAGCTTTGTGGAGCCAGTCAAGGGAAGTGGAGGTCTACGAGCACGGATACGACTGCAAGAGGGCATCTGGGAAGTAAGGAGGGGACACAAGGTCGATGGTGGAGAGAGAAGAAAGGCAGAAGTACGAGCCAAGAGAAGGGCGGCGGAAAACAAGGAGAAGCGGGGTTGATATGGTATGAGAATGTGAGCGAGTAAATACCGATTCTTGTACAATGAGTATTATTAAATGTGAAACTACATGTTCCATGTCAGAGGCCGTCGACGGCAGTTCAGGTACTCCATGACCTGTACAACCACGGCCCTGATAGTCCTAACTCACATCGTTCCATGATTTTATCCACTGCTCAAATAGGCTCACACCAGAACTTGATCAAGTGCTTGCTTCTCAT
>Ga0268250_10000122_pt1 | contig 36651 bp, 35 predicted proteins | sample AgamicAsSfe_FD_200448 | JGI IMG/M metagenome (GOLD analysis project Ga0268250, IMG submission 200448) | Agave microbial communities from Guanajuato, Mexico - As.Sf.e (v2) (version 2) | ecosystem: Host-associated > Plants > Phyllosphere > Phylloplane/Leaf | place: Guanajuato, Mexico | collected...
TTCTGGGGCAGTGGATATAGGTCGGGTCTAGCATTTCGTCCACTGCCACTCCAGGTTCACCCAGACTATTCCGGGTCCCATCCCCTGCGAGTCAAAAAGACTTTGGGTCCTCCGATTTGATGATAGTAACATATTGCGACCATATCCTGTCCTCTGCGAGACACTTGAACACTTGGGGTGTCTCAGTCAAGAGAAATTCGCAAGATCCATCGCGAAGCTTTGGCATGACGATGGTCTGACCAATCATCGACCCTCTTGGTGGTTGACGGAAAGCTTGGATGCGACCAAGCTCTCCAAAATCCATGGCATACATGTCAAATGCGAAATGACTAGTGTACATGATCGCTGACGTGGAAAGATCCTCCCAGAAGCTCAATCGAGTGTGCGCCTGCTTGTGAGTGCGCTCGATCAAGCCAACCATATCTCCGAACTTGTCGGCCGTAACAGCGCTAACATCACTGCGAATGGCTCGAGCTGCGACGCGGATTCCGTTGTGTTCATCGGCTATGTCGGCAAATTGAACCTCAGTACGAAGGAAATAGATGGAATTCCCAAAGTACGGCTCCGGCAATTGCATCAGCTTGCGACAATCGTAGGGCTGCCCGAATTGCACCACTTCTGGCGTGCGTAGCTCTCCAGCTCGGTAGCGTGCTACCATGATACTCCGCCACAAGAGCGCTGCAATGGCGTCACCAGTCGAAATCCAGTCGTTGTCGTCTTTTGGTTGAGTAGGTGATGCATCCTTCTTGAGCTGCATTAATTCTCTCGTGGGAATACAAAAGGTACGGCAGGCGAATCCCTTGCCTGTCAAGTTCGCATGCGCGTACCCCGACTGCGACAGTGCAGAGTGATTGGCCAGATCACCGAGCTTTCCAGCGCCTGAGATTAATGTCGTCCTATCGGACACATATGGGGTCTCGTTTGTAAGTAGAGGGTGACCAATCTTTCGATCTTGAGCATCTCTAAACTTTTCGGAGAAGATCTTGGCGACCTCAGTCACGCCCCATCCGTCAACCGCCACATGGTTAATTTGGAGTACGAGTAGTAGACCACCATCAATGAAATTGACTTGGATGCGGCAGACCTCCACCGGATCTTTTTGGATGTACGCTACCTGAGGGAGGGAGCAGAGCTGATCGGCATCGAACAATTCTTGGTCAAAGTTCGCGTTGGCCAAAGCCTCAAAGCTTATGAACTCGGTGAGGTCTTTGACGTCGAGGTATGCTGCTCCTTGCGGAGATACATTTCGTAGCCAAGGTCGATCACCCTCTTCCTCCGAGAATGGTACGATGGAGCCTGCAAGGAAAGGTACTCGTTGAACTGTGTAGTGTAGAGCAACGTGCAACTGATCGATGATACGCTCTTTGTCTGCGCCTTGCGACAAAGAGAAGCACAGAATGCGTTTCGAATGGGTTGGTGGAAGGATCCTGTCGAGATACGACAACCGCAAGGCGAAAGGTGGAGCTGGGACCGCAATTGACCTGATTGAAGGAACCATGGTTTAGCTTGATGATTAGCTCGGAGCTGAGAATGAAAGTTTTGCTGAGCGTTCGTGAACTGCGATACTCAAATTAGACCAGGAACTTTATGTTCAAGTGCACTGAAACGTACAACAACAAGTGATATATGCTTGAGTGACTTAGCTCTTCCATCTAACTAGATCTTCTAACTACCTGTTTATCCTCTAATAACGCTAGATTAAGTTCTTGGAACGGTTGACGTAAGCTTATTGATTACTCGATGTAAGAAAAATAATCTCTACTAGTAAGAGAGTAATCAACTGTAGCTAGGATTATGCTTATCTCGCATTACGCTCGGCCTCCGTATCTGGTGTACATTTGACACGAATCTGTCGATATCACTGAGGTATATCCCGGTCTGAATATGTAGTGGATAGTTTGCTCTGAAAGACATCATCTATCCTAAGAATCACTCTCTCACTATGTCTCACTCATCTAGTAGAGCAGCACGCCATACTGAGGATTCTCACGAAACCAGCCCCTTGCTACAACAATTAGAAGGCGATAACGCATTATCAAATGCATGCGACTTCTCGACGCCTTCAGATGTCAACGCAAAAGTTGCCATCGACTATACATACATGGCAGGAGCTAAGCTTTGGCTTTTAGTAACAGCTATCACGACAGGAACTTCTCTAGTGTTGCTAGATATGTCTATCATTGCTACTGTACGTCCTAAGGTTAGGACTGATGCGCTCCGTATAACGTCTAACAGATTCTAGGCCATCCCAAAGATCACCACGGAATTTCACACTTTAGCTGATGTAGGCTGGTACGGCAGTTCATACCTCCTAGCCAGCTCCGCTCTTCAGCCACTAACAGGCAAGCTATACGCTCGTTTCAATGTCAAGGCAAGTAGATCTAAGATGAGGCGACTTACTGCGTCGTTTTGCTGATACGTACCTGTATAGTACACATTCCTGGCCTTCTTCGCTCTTTTCGAAGCCGGCTCATTTGTGTGCGGCTCCGCACCAACCAGTCGCGCCTTTATCGCTGGCCGCGCAATCTCAGGATTGGGCGCAGCGGGTATTGTGAATGGCGCATATACAATTGTAGCTGCTGCGGTGCCTATGGAAAAACGACCTGGTAAGAGAGAAGACATGACTGGTAGCTATGGGTATTGCTGACGCCTGAGATAGCGCTGATCGGTATTATCATGATGGGTAAGATCATTGTTTCCTGATCTGTGAATGATCCAATGATTAACAAGTCTATAGTTGGCCAAGTTGGTATGGTCAGTGGGCCTATTCTCGGTGGACTTTTGACTTCGTTCGCGAGCTGGCGATGGTGTAAGTCTGCTGATTCAATAACTTTATACGATTTTATCGTTAACTCATATCAGGCTTCTTCATCAATCTTCCACTTGGTGGGGTTGTCGTTGCTTTCTTGGGAGCAATTGAGATCCCAGCACGCTTTGGTGGATCAACCACCAACTCCAGGGCTACTATACGATCAATCGTTCTAGGCCTAGATCCTGTTGGATTTTTGTTGTTTACAGCCTTCTCTGTCATGTCTCTTATAGGTTTGCAGGGAGCTGACCAGTCTAAAACTACTGCTCTCTTTCTAGGAGCGGCGGTAACCTTCACCGTCTTTGGACTGTGGGAATACATGGCGAAGGAGAATGCTATGTTCCCATACTCCATGTTGCGCGAAAGAGTTGTATGGTCATCTTGCGTGGTGATCCTGCTGTTCCAGGGCTGTGCGCTGGTCTACTCTTTTTTCGTGCCTATCTATTTTCAAGCCAGCAGAAACGCCGCTCCGGTGTGGAGTGGGCTGTACAACTCGCCAGGCATTGGGAGTCAAATGATCGTCGCCGGAGCGTCGAGTGCTTTGGGTAAGTCATATTTAGATAGGCGATGTCCAGATATCATGCTTACGACTACGACAGTTGGGAGATGGGGTTACTATCTGCCATGGAGCGTGGCCAGCGCCGTCCTGGTATCGCTGGGATCATTCTTGATGTCCACACTCAACCAGTATTCGAGCGCACCCCAGTGGATTGGGTACCAGGTCATCGCTGGAATCGGTAGAGGTTGCGGTGCAACAATGGTAAGCCACGCCAATCTTGTATACCTATTCACTTCCATACCGTACTAAACGTGACTACAGCCAATGGTAGCCGTCCAGAACATACTTCCACTCGAACAAATCCCGTTGGGCATGTCCTTGATAAGTTTTTGCCAGACTTTTGGTGGAACTTTGTCGCTCTCCATTGCGCAGAATGTCTTCAGCTCCAATCTTCGAAAAGGTATCGCACGGTTTGCACCGGCCGTCGATGCCGAGAAAGTCCTCAACGCTGGAGCGATGGGCTTTAGGGATGTTGTTCCGCCCAGCGAAATCTTTGCTGTGACCCAAGCATACGATATGGCCTTGAAACGCATTTTCCAACTCGCGATCATTCTGTCTTTGGGATGTCTCGGGTTCGTTTGGGGCATGGGCTGGTACAGTGTCAAGGCAAAGGGAGAGACGCGAAAAGACGCCGCACCGGAGACGTAATAGATGAACTGTGTTAGAAACAAGTAGAATTGAACCGGTAACAATCTTGTACAGCAAAGATTGCGTTGCACGATGGTCTCGTGCGCACGTTCCTGCATTGTTACACGCAAAAGGTCTTGAAGGGTGTTACTGACCCTTTCAAAACACAGGAGTTGTAATCATCTTGTCTAATATACAAGGAAGAAAAAGCTCAAGATCAATTAAAGATAGGCATCTACCAAACGACAAGTACTCTCGTCTCAATACTTCGTCTTGGACGAAGTGGAGTGTCCTTTCTCTCCGGAAGAGAGAAAGCACTGTGCGGAGCACACGGCATAATGCCACTTCCCTCCTTCCAGGCCTCACTATCAAACAGCTTGAGGAAGTTGACTTCCTCAGGCCGTTGGTCCTTAACATACAGCCACTTGTGGTTCTGTTCGCCGCGCGGAACGATAGGTAACATAGATGTGTATTCATACTCCGCCAAAAAACCTGTGCGTCCCTTCAGCAATGCACGCGAACGAATATATGGCTTCTTTTCTTCATCATGCAGATCGATCCCATCGAAAAGCGAGTTGGGATCCAAGATAGCAAGAGGGTCTTGTTCGACAATCTCGATAGGTCTCCAGATGGAGAAGTGACCCCATCGAGGTCCACCGTAGTTCTTTCCATCCCATGTGAGATGGTCAGATGCTTTGCTTTGCTTGATGGCTTCTTTCTCAGCGGACAGGATCTCAGTACGAAGACGAAAGAATTCTTTCTGCTCTTCTTTTGTCAACATGGTGTCCGTCTTAGTGTCGACGAAGAATGTGTGTAGCATAGCTCGGAGCGAAGTTCGTGCACCTGGCGCAGAATAATCGTTGTGGACGAAGTGAAACGGTTTGATAGGCGCTGAGGCTTGACCAAGGCCTCGAGGGTGAATATCCTTCTTGAACTTGTCGTTTGTTGATTCGCGGATGACTGAGTTGATGACCACGACTGATCGAACGTGGAGCTTTTGTTTGACGAGCTGACGAACCTCTTGCCAATACCCCGAGTCGCGATCGTTGAGCTTGGCGAAATCAAATTCAGATCCCAAGCGACCCAAGATAGCTGACTCGTGCTTTACAATCTCAAATCCATGTCTTTCGTGGCTTAGACTCGCAAGTTGAGGCCGAATATCGTAGACAGGCAAGGTGGCGCAGGCCAGGGATTTGCTCTCGCCATTGACAACAGCTAGTGTTTCGGAGGGATCGTTGTCACGATTCTCGGCCCAGTAGATAAACTGGCCTTGAACCACGTCATTGTCGATTTTCTGCTCGCCATTGACGGTAGTTTGGGTCGTAGTCGTTGTCGCTGACATGGCTTGTTGTTAACTACTACCTAGAGAGCGATGTTCACGTTGACATTCGTAATTATATGATGATCTTGTCAGTCCAGCTAAAGATCTCTGACAATCATTTGGATTATCTGTCAGCTGTTATTGATAAGCAGGTAAGCATGTTAAACGCTTTTAACAAAGCTAAGGATCGCTTATTTGATTACAGAATTTGTGGTAAGCACTAGAACGTCTGAGGATAACATTGAGCTTGCTTGTTCGGACTAGTAAAACTCTTCACGTCGCTACAGCGTCGTATTCAAATGACTGAAGTTATTCAACAGTCACTCTCGGTATCCTTTACCAATATGCCTGTGCAAAAAGACTTTCCGCTCGACGTCGAGGTCGTCCTGGACGCGTTCCGTGACGCCAAGAATGAAACAGACAATTTCATCGCCAATGTACCTTCAGCTTCGACATATGCTTCGGAGTTTCTTCCAAGGTCTGATGAAGTCTCGATAGCTGTGTTATGCAGCACATTCGAGAAGCTGGGCTGCAAAGTCCGATCTGCCGCCCCTGGAGCGAGATTGGACCGCGTAAAATCCGCTCCCACGTATGAGAAGCTGATTGATCACTTGTATGGTGTGTTGGAGAAGTCAGCAGGCCTGGTCGAGCTCAAGGGAGATCAAATCATCCGGACAAACACGCCATGTCCCTCGGACAAGATCGACGCTCTCCTGGACGACCTGCTGCGCGATCGGCCAAACCAATACTGCGAAGTCGGTATCATGAAATCTATGGCACATAGATACGCAGAATGTCTTCTCGGTCAAGCGGATCCAGTACAACTTATCTTTGGCGATGAAAAGGTCCGGAAGCTCTTTTCAGAGCTCTATTCATCGTCGGACGCGTGCAAGGTCGTTCTCCAGCAGTTTGAGGCTTTCATCAAAGAGGTTGCTAGCTCAGCTGGTGCCTCACCTTTGCGCATTCTGGAAGTCGGTGCGGGCACTGGCGGGACGACGCGTACACTGGTCCCAGCTTTGGCCGCCCTCGGAGTGCCTGTTGTCTACACATTTACGGATATCAGTCCTTCATTGGTATCACAAGCAGCATCCGACTTTGCTCAATACCCATTCATGATGTTCCGTCCGTTGGATCTTGAGCAGGAGCCCCACCAAGAGCTGCTTAGCAGCCAACACATAGTCCTCGGATCCAATGTCATCCACGCGACGCGCGACGTCTACAAGTCTCTCAAGTGTTGCCATAAGATGCTACGCGAGGACGGTTTCTTGATTTTTCACGAGATGACAGCCCAGATGTTGTGGACAGATGTTGCATTCGGGCTTATAGGAGGATGGTGGCGTTTTAGTGATGGGAGAACCCACGCTCTCCAAAATGCCCAATTCTGGTCGAAAGTGCTAAAAGCAGTTGGATATGGCATCGTAGACTGGACTGATGGTAAGAGGCCTGAGACAAAGCTTCAGAAGCTTATCTTTGCAACTGCTTCGAACCCAGGAGAGTTCTAGATAGAGAACTAGCTCTATAGTAAATATATAGATCAAATCACTTGTACTTCAAGACATAACGCCCGGGTTTATCTTTACGTAACTCATATCTAAGATTACTAGTTTTAGGGCCTTTCGCACGGCGACACTCGCAGCTCTGCCCTGCTAGTAATTTATATACGTAAGTGCAAGGTATTAAGTGCATGGTATCACACACAAGATAGCAGAAACGCAAAGTAGACAAACATTGTAATAACTAGGAAAACATGAATTTGTAAGTTAGTTTAGTAGTAGAAGATAACAGCGAGAAGATGAGCAACGTTACTGTTTCTGTAGTAAAACATCGTCTAGTGTTAGTGTTTAAAGCTTCTCAGTAGAGTATTCGGAGACTGATGTATCAGTCGCCTCCCCTTGTTCGTTACCCTGATTGCTAGGGTTAGTACTACTCGACACACTGCTTGTGATACTTCTTTCCCCCATGAAGGAATAAGACCGGCCTTCTGCTACATTTCCTTCCCTAATCTTGACCCCAGACTCAGGTTGCTTTCCGCAAGCCCCCGGAATTAGGTGTAGGGGTATATCCAGCACAGCATCTCCTACCAACTTCGCCATTTTGTCGCCAGCCAGGATCTTGAACACAGGGATGTCAGCTCCGATTTCCCGCAGGAACCAAGAACGGATTTCAACGGCGACCAAAGAGTCTATCCCTAGCTCGTCTGTACCCGAAGATAGAATACGGGAATTAGCGTGAGAGGGAGGGAGCTGTAGACAAGACTTGAGCTTGGAACTGAAAGCCTCAGTTACGATATCTGATACATCATCTAATGTTTGGGCGTCCAAAAGTTTCATCTTGGTGGATATGACTGTTGGTCGCGCTTCGATATGGCTTCGTTTGTTGCTCTCGGTTAGCAAGATATGCTGGAAACGCGGGTCATTAGACCAAGGGGTGTTGTCGTCTTTCTGAAGCCCGACTGATAAACCTGCGATGATCTCATGATTCCGGCAACAGGTTGGATGTGATGATACCATTGCTTCCGCGACACAGAGGTGGAATACACGCTCTGATAAGGTCTGAGCTGTCGTGTTCTCCACCTGGATGTTTTGAGCAGAGTAGTAGCGGGTACCATTGCTCAAACCCACAACATCTCCCAAGTACAACAATGAAGCAGCCAGTGCTTTCTCTCGTCGCTGTCGTGCAAGTGCCGCCATAAATAAGCCAGATGCACTCCAAATTGATCGTCCTGGCGCGTCCGTGATGGCCAGGAGAGGAGAGAAAAGCACGAAGAATTCCAACTCTGTGGCGAAGTAGTGGGAGATTTCATCGAGGTTCTGTGCCCCCTGATTCACCTCACGAAGATCCTGTGGCACTGCTGTAACCGGAATACCAGAGACTGTCACGCCTTGTTGCATAAATAGGCCACCGTATCCGATACCTGCAACCGGCGGCCACTCCTTCTGAATGTCCTTCACCAAAGATTCGAGTGCGTGCTTATCAAAAACCACATCCTCGAAGATCTCAATTCTTAGTCCAAACGATCGAACGTAATAGAGCCACCTCTCATCGATATGATCTCGGCTAGTGACAGCGATATTTCGGGCGCCGTGTTTGAGCATCCAGTCGCACAGAGATTGGATAAGCGGACTTGGAAAGTGGAAGAGAACATACGTTCGATCGGCCCTGAAATGAATCTCTCCCTCGATTGAGGAAACTGGAACGGAGGCTGTTGAACATGTTCTCCAGTCCATGATGGTTGGGTTAACATAGTCAATTTCTGACTTACCGATAACCCCATCGACGTCAGTAATCGTCAGAGATATCTTACTAGAATGAGCCATTTGTCTTAGAGTCTTCTCGCAAGCTTCGGAAAAAGGTATTGTCGAGCCCAGTAGTACATTTTCGGTAGCACAAATCTCCCTCATGCTCGTCTTGATGCACGTATCTGGGAAACACGAGGCGATCAAGCATGCAGTTCTCTTTCCAAGAGCGGATGTGGAGCAGTCAACAAAGACAGTGATGTTACTCGGCAACGAAGATAGTACCTGACGTTGTGATGGATATGTAGCCACCTTGATCCATGTCCCGTCTTGTTGAGGGATGGTTGAGCAGGTCGTGAAGAAAACGGTTATGTCTCTATGAGCAGTACCTTCTACGATACTAGTCGCAAGCTCGCGACCGGGTTCGTGAAGAAGCAAGACTGACCCTTCCGTGAACATTGCCATGACACGATCGACTTGCATTCTATGGTGCAATTGAGCGAGAAATTGTGGTCTGTCATGTTCTGGGAGCTCTGAGACTATCGCAGTCTTATCGTTGCAAGCCACGACTCTCGAGCCATTACTGCTCGAGATGGCAACGGTTGTAACCTTCGTCGTCTCGTCGGTGCCGATGATAAGATGTGATGTTGGCGTCGTCCCACACGCAAAGTTCAGAATCGAGTGGCTGACATTGATGCGGACGTCATTTGGAGCTGCCAGCGCCTCGGCGCTGGTATCACTAGCGACGATCACGTAGTTCATAGCGAGGCTGTTTGTTGACATTGGTCTCAGAACCACCTCCACAGAAGTGTCTTGACAATTCACAAGCCGATGCATCGGTCTTCTTGAAGCATTGAATCGCTCATTCATTCCACTGTTGTAGTAGATTCGAGGCACAAGAGTCTGACTATCCAAGAAAGCCAGCTCAGGTTCGTTGGCCCATAGCATGTTGGAATGCGAATTAACTTTTTCAAGTTCGTTGCCGTGGTGCAGAGTCAGGAGGGACTGTAGGAACTGCTGAGCTGTAGACCATTCATCAGGGTCCACTTTGAGGGTGTGGATCGTGCAGCCCTTCTCCTCTGATACTGTGAGGCCTGGGAAAACGTCTAGAGTTGCGCTCATCGGCCGTCCTTTATACATCCTGGCCGGGCCTACAAGAAGAACCGTTTCTTGGGTTGAGCATAGCTCTTCGAAGCCATGAACTGACTGTGCTGATGATCTATTGGACACAGACTGGTCTAACTCCTCCAGTACCAGAGCGATAGACTTCCCTGTTGTCTTCAAATGGTCTATATCAGCCAGTGATTTGAATACCGAATGACTGATACCGGCATGCTCCAGGATCTGGATAAGTTCGCGAACTAGTGAAGCAGTCATTGGCGTCCAGCCTCCAACCACGACGATTTCACATCGTCCATCAACAACAGCCTGCAAAGACTGCTGCGAAGTGCTCTTGAGCAAAACCTCCATTGGCGCGTCAACAGCTTGGGACACCATTACAGCCAACGGAAATGGCATGCCAGGCAAATCCGGCGTAGCGGAGTCGACGCCATTGAAACCGTTCCTCAAAAGCAAATCATGCCACTGTGACGGAGGAACACAAGGAGATAGCTTCCTATCGTCGTTCTGGCCCAGCCACCAGCCCGGCATTGCACACATCATGAATCCAATTCTCGAAACGTCGTTATTGGAGACTTCGGTCATGATTAGGTAGCCGCCAGGCTTAAGGAGACGCCGGACGTTAGAAAGCGTACAGTTCAGATCGCCTGTTGCGTGCAGAACCAGAGATGCGATGACGAGGTCATAGGAATGTTCTTCGAACCCTTGAGAAGAGATATCGTTCTCTAAGTTCAAGGTCTTGAAGACCATCTTGTCGGCGCTGGAGGAGAAAACTTGCCGAGCGGTTTCGAAGAAGCCGGTCGAGATGTCTGTATATGTGTACGACGAGAAGGAGCGCTTGATGTGTTTGATGATGGATTTTGTTGCGCCTCCTGTCCCTGCGCCTTTCCGTGATTGTCAGTCTACGGAAACGTTGATCAATTTGAATCGGGCGCACTTACCGATCTCCAGAATATCCATATCGGCATGACGATGGACGAGCTGCTTCACGGTTCTGGCCAGATATATTGAATACTCTCTCATGCCTAAACCCTCGGCGTAGAACTGGTCGAGGAGATTATCCTTGGTCATATGCTCCAGCATTGTTGTTTCTCCTCGAAGGACAGAAGATAAATTGTTCCCTACTGCACATGCTAGACGGACATCCACGGAATCGGCATATTTACTTTTCAAGACCAAGACATCGTCGTTCGTGTCTGTGAGCCACTTCGGATTCACGGAACAGCGAGTACCATCGCGGGTCGTGTCGACGATATATGAGAAGAAGTCAAAAAGGCAAGCGAAATGCCAGGGCAAGTCGAGGTCTTGTCGAATTGATGCGGGAAACTGCTCGAGAGTCTGCTTTATGTAATGTAGGCATATTCTCTCAATGGCGTTGGCTAACTCGTGATCTTTTATCGTAGGTTGTACCCCACCAGTTACTAGCTGAGCATTCGGGGAAGCTAGGTCCCACCGTCGCTCAGTAAACAAGCGGTAGTCGTTATCTGGCGTTGGTCCAGCAAGGGGAACCAGCCGTACGTCTTCGAACTGAATAAGGCCTGTTCCTTTGAGAGAGTAGATGTCGGTATCTCCACTCAGTTGCTTGCCTGAAAAAGAGCAAGGAGTCAAATAAGAGGAAGCCAACAGGTCGCTATTGGTTAGGAGCTCTTGAGTGCATAGCGGTACATTGACACGAACTCTCTTGACTCCATTGAGTACGTACATTTCTTCGAGGCTTCCGTCGTAGGGGTGGGAATATGCAAGCAACAAGCCCTGAAGCGCGGACTCCAGTAGGCCGGGATGCAATAGCATCGAATTAGGTCCTTCATCTTGTACAGGGATTGTAATCATTGTCGAAGCAAACTCCAGCTTTCGCTCGATTGAGGATACGCCTCTGAAAGACCCATCATAAGCGTATCCCAGCGGGGCGAGCGAGGTATAAAAATGATCCTCGGAGACACTAACTGTATTGGGTGGGGGAGCTGTTCGTTGAGGGAGAATGTCTCGAGACGGCTCACCAATGTTGACGACAATTTTCCCACTTGCATGGTTCCATAGATCATTGGTGTCACCGATACGACAAGCATGGTGTCGAAAGAATGCTGTATAGTTCCCATCCTTATCACGGACGATGTTGCCAAGCATGAAAATTGACTCGACGCCATTGTCACCTTCTTCGAAGACCAGGGGTCTCGTGATAGCAAGGTCCTCCACCTCGATCATGGTAATATGCTCTTGCCTTGAGGGCAGATGCTTCGCTGCTTCAATAGCTGTGGAAAGGTAGGCTGCAGCAGGAAACACGATTTGGCCTTGGAGCTTGTGATGGCGGATCCATGGAAGCTCGTCGAGTCGAAGCACATTTCTCCATTGCATTTCTCCATTGATACCATCGGTGAGAGATGAGCCCAAGAGAGGGCTAGGCGGACATCTGGGATGCATAAAAGCGTCTGACACATGTGAAGAGTGCCAAAATGTTGTTTGGTGGTCCCATGGGTATGTCGGAAGGCCAGTCACCAACTTTGCACTTCTTGACCCGAAACCCAAGCTGTCGCACTTGCCAAAGTCAACGATGGGTGGGGAGATGTGAGACCATATATACCCTAAGCTGTTAGAGAACGCTTCAAGATCGTTATTGCCCCGTAAAAGAACGCCTGTGTAAGGGAGATCCGGAGGTAGTGTCTGCAAAGATGGCCCTTTCAGCGTCGGATGAGGACCTATCTCGATCGCGAGATCGATACTTGTGTTACCAATGGCACTTGCAAGTGCATGTGAAAAGAGAACAGGACGAACCATGTTGTCTGTCCAGTATTGAGCGGCTAAGTCGTCATCAGCGCCCATGACCCGGTTCTCATACACACTGGAGTACCATGTAGGACAGTCATTATGTGGACGCTGGACAACGATTCTCATACTCTCGAGGACCTCAGCATATTTCTTTCCTGCAGGAATCATATGCCGAGAATGATATGCCTTGTCGACCTTGAGTATCCTGGCGAACTTTCCATCGGCGTTCAGCAACTCTCTGCCTTTATTGATCGCGTCAAGATCACCCGCAATCGTGACGCTGGAAGATGAGTTGATCGCAGCAACCTGAGCACACCCATCAAGCACATCACAAAGCTCGTAAGCCTCGTCAACCGAGGTTCCGATAGCCATCATACCACCAGGCAATCCAGGGGGATTAAGGTCTGTTATCAAACCACGAAAGTATGCAATCTTCATCGCATCTTCTCGGGAAATGATTCCTGCGGCATAAGCAGCAGCAACTTCACCTCCCGAGTGCCCCACTACTGACTTTAATTTGATGCCAGCTGCACTCAACAGATCACAGAGAAGCAGTTGGATCATCGTGCAGAGAGGTTGTCCGATGATCGCAGTGTTGATTCGAGACGTCTCGGCATCGCGCAGGAGCTCCTCCAGTAGAGACCAAGAAGGTTGTTGTAGGGAAGGTAGACTTTGAAGCATTATATCCATCTCTCGGACCGTCTCCTGTAATTGTGGGATGTTCATGACTAGCTCTTTGCCCATTCGTGCCCACTGCGCTCCTTGGCCAGTGAAGATGCCTAGAACTCGCGGAGCAATGGACAGGGGCTTTGCCAGAATACCTATGCTTTTGTTGACGTCGGTAAGGATCGAGCTGATCTTGGCCTTCAAGTCTGATATTGACGTGGCGGCGATGGCAATTCTCAACGAGTGGTTACTCCGCCTCGCGTGAAGTGTATGCGAAAGGTCTTCCAAGTTTGTCTCGGGATGACTCTGCAGATGTGATAGATAGCCTGCCAGCATCTTCCTTAATGAAGTTTCTGATGCTGCAGAGAAAATGAAAGGTGTCAGACGTCGATATGGTTCCACCGGTTGTTGCTGACAGCTTTTGATCGATGAGACGAAACTCTCGAGAATAACATGCGCGTTTGTTCCTGTCGGCGCTAAAGTTAGTACTTCCTACTACATATGAGATAACAAAGCCGCTGTTCAAATACCTCCAAAGCCAAATGAGTTCACGCTGGCGCGGCGTGGGGTGCCTTCCGGAAGGTCAGGCCAGGCTTGAGCGGATTCCACTATCTTCAAGTTCGTGTAGAATGGCTCGACGGCTGGAGAAAGTCTTTTGAAGCCATAATTGGGCGGGATGATACCGTGTTGGAGGGCAAGCGAAGTCTTGATAAGACCGGCCAGTCCCGCAGTACCTTCCGTATGTCCAAACACGGTTTTGATCGAGCCAACGTATAGTGGATGGCGGCTTTGATCGGCAACAGTCTCTCCAGGCGTAAAGAAGGAGGAGCTTATTGCTTCCGCTTCTCGCGGATCGCCAACTTGTGTCCCCGTTCCATGCGCCTCAAAGTACTGGCATCGATCATCCGGACTTCGAGGGTCTAGACCGGCCCTAGCGTACGTCCTGGCAATCAGATTTGCCTGTGCAATGGAGCTGGGCATAGTGATACCTTTTGTCCGACCGTCCTGGTTGACCCCTGACTCTTTAATGATACATTCGATGTGATCACCATCTGCAATGGCTGTACTAAGACGTTTCAACACAACTGCCGCAACACCTTCTCCACGACCATAGCCAGATGCATCCTGATCCCACATATTACATCGGCCCTCAGGAGACAACATATGCAGTTTACTAAATTCCACGAATTGCAATGGCCCGAGTAGAAGGTTCGCCCCCGCTGCCACAGTGACGTCTGACTCTCCACTGCGAAGCGATTGCACGGCTTGGTGGACTGCAACTAAGCTCGAAGAGCATGCCGTGTCAATCGTCATGCTAGGACCATGCCAGTCGAAGAAGTATGATATACGATTCGAGATCATGCTTCGTGAGGTTCCTGTTGCTGTATATGTGGGCATGGAATTAATGTCTCGATGTAGCTGATCCGTGTAGTCTGAACACATCAAACCGACATACACGCCAGTGTGAGACCCTGCCATTGCTTGTATGGACAAACCGGCTGCCTCCAGCGCTTCATATACCACTTCTAGAAGTATTCGCTGCTGAGGATCAATAGCATGGGCTTCTTTAGGTTTGATGTTGAAAAAGTTTGCATCGAATTGGCGGATATCCTGGTCCAAAAAGTAAGAACTTCTAACGTTGGTGGATCCATGGTAATCGGAGTTCGGATTATAGAATGCTTGCGGGTCAAATCGTTCCTCGGGTATCTGAGAGAGGAGGTTGCGTGGTTCCAGTAAAAGGTCCCAGAGTGCAGAAGGATCACCGGAGGATCCTGGGAGACGAAGGCCAGTCCCAACGACGGCAATGGGTTCTCGACATCCACCGGACTGTGAGTCTTGATGATCCATAGTGGGTTCGAGAGCGTCAAGCAAACAAATGCGGTCGTAGTCGTTGAAGTGGACTTGTTCTTGGTTGTTGCGCGTTTCAAAACTACTTGGGCATGACTGAGCCAAAGGAAGCCGCCAGAACGCAGTGATTACTCTGCGTTACCCATCCTTACTGCAACCAATAGGATTACTATGATTACGACGATTACTATGTTCGCAAGCTTATAAGACCTCCTCATAAGCGAATGGTGATCCTAGGTAGGTAGCAATACTCTGCTAAGACGCCCAGGTCTACCGGAGCGTTTTAGGTAAGTCAGTGTATCTATACAGTAGCAGAATATTGGATTTGAAGAAAAGTCGAATTATGACTATTTACTGCGTTGTAACGTGCTTGGTCTGAACACGCAGGGAGATACGCAAATTGGGTAGGGTGCAGCCCTCGCTGGTCACACACGTTGACTCGAGCCCTCTTATCGCTTTCCTTTGTCAGCCATCGGTTTTCGTGCCATCACCCAAACGAACTCAGAGTCGTAATCTGGCTCATCTTCCTCTAGCTTGCCATCACCTGCCTTCACCCTCTCAACCTCTAACAATTCGAATCCTGTTCGTTCTAACATTTCGCAATTCTCACGCATGCCATAGCTGCTCCAAAACATCCCATATCCCATCATCTCGCCATGTATTTCTTCTTCATCAATACCTGCAAGATTGAAAACGAAGAGACCACCAGGCTTTATCCATCTGTAGATCTTGGCGAGCAGATCCATGAGTTGGGAGCGAGGAAGGTGGAACAGGGTGTAGAAGCTGAGCGCGCCGTGGAAGCTCTCAGCTTCGAACGTGAGTGTGACCATGTTACCAGCGACGAACTTTGCATGCGGGCAACGAGCTTTAGCCATTTCGATCTGCTTGGCAGAGATATCGTTTGCTGTTACTTGAGCTCCGTGGTCGACCAGCATATTCAGTACAGGCACACCGGGGCCACAGCCAAGCTCTAGAACGCTTGGTGAGGGCGGTAATCCGTCAAGGAGTTTCTTTGTGTATCTTTCGCGTGGCGATCTATCGCTTTCGACCCATTCTAGATACCATTGTGCGATGTGATCATAGGCGTGTTCGACGATGTCTTCGGGTGCTTCAGGCATGTCGCTTGTTTTTTTCGAGCAGCGACTCAGAACAGTGGACGGGAATTTGCGTGGTCTTGATGTTGTATGATGCTGTGGATTAATCGAAGTCACAAACAAGAGTGGAGTACTTTTCGCTGTTGAGTGGCCGGGTGGGGGTGACACTAGCGCAATAAATAATCCCTGGCTTAGGTGGGTGTAAGCGCCGCAGAGGGCTGTTACGTGAGAGAATTACAACCGTAACCAGCCATCCACAGCCAATACAGCAAACGGTGACTATGTGCTGTCTGTTTCACCCTTGCTCGCTGTTATGAAGGGTCTGTACTATACGTGATGCATCCTTGTACATAGCTCACTACTGCACGAGGGAGATTTCGACATATATTCGGGGAGTATCCTCTTACATTTCCTTCACGCGGAACTGATGTAACACATATAATACCTCGAGCTGCTCAATTGTACGGACAACACAAAGCGTTGGCTTAGATCCTGCTTCCCAGCCTCCTTATGACCGTGTTGAATCATCATTTTAATGCAGTTTGGATCATGTATCGACACATAAAGATCCCTGAATACTCCTCAGACGCGCTTAAGACATGGCTCCGGAGCGGTTAGCAACTCCAACGGCAATTCTATCGCAGTCTTAGACCATTGGATATTGAGCGGATGGAAACGCGCCTCAAGAAAGCGCTTTGATATGGTTAGTTGTACCCGCGGAAGCCTCTCGTCCGCACAAAGGCTTAGCAAACATTGTTTAGTAAATACGGGAAAGAGATACGTTACTCCAAGCACGCAGGATACGAAAGGTACAGCTTCCACAAACACCTCTGTCATACCGGCCCTTATGGAGTTCCAATACGAAATGAACTTTATGGAGAAGAGCTAGCTAAAGGCAAGAAGGTGAGAAGCAAAGATATCCTTAGAGTGTTACAACATCGTGGACCAGCCAAGAGAAATGACAAGCGATAATTGCAGGGCACGCTCATTAGGTGAGTGATCAAATGTACTAAACGGACCGAGGTGCTAGGCTATCAAAAATGTCTCTAGAGCACTACCACCTCGAGATGCGAACGTCAAATTCGTGACTGCTGTCTTCGTACAGGGCAGCGTGCATTGGCACCCGCTTGTAACAGTGCCTCTACAGCCTCATCAAATCCCGTTTGAATAGACATGTGCAAAGGCGTCTGTCCATGCTGGTTGTATGTATCTATGATCTGACTATTGCCTCTACAGTGCTTCAATAGACTTTTAAGCAAAGGTTCGCATCTATGGAGCACCGCCCAGTGTAACGGGGACTGTTGACTTGCGTCTGAGCATGAAATATTTGCGCCAGCATCCAGCAGCGTGTTGGCAATCTGGACATCACAGCGAATGCAGGCGCACATTAGAGGTGTGAGACCCGCGTCGTCTGGATCGTTGCAATCTATGCCGTGCTTGAGGAGTAAGTCCACAATCTTGGCAGAACTTTGCCGAACGGCCATATGAATAGGAGTGGGTGGCACGTCGGTCAGAGTGCTCTCCTTTTCTCGGGGTATTGTCTCTGGTAGATTTCCAAATGGCTCAAGTATATCTTGCGGAGGTTCTTGTGGGAGTTCGCGCGGGGATTCTTGCGACGGCGTCGAAATCAGGGTGAGAATGTTTACATCGATGTCGGAAGATGCCAGAAATTCGTTGTCGTTGAAGTCCATGAGCTGGCTTAACGGGTCTCTGGTTGGCGAAAGTGTCATGCCATGACTAGGCTTTGTGGCAGGGTCTACAGCTATCACGGAGCTTGAGACGGAACCAGCAGGAGAATTGCTGTTTGGAGAGTCTGCTCCTCCATCCAAGCCACTTAATACTTCAGTAGTGCGAGGGCGGCTGGTATAAGTTTGCTTTCCGTGGCGCTCTAAAAACAATAGGAGTGTTGTTAGTATCAGGTAACGCTTTCGTGTCATAGCGCTTGAAGTGCTACCAGAGCAATCGATGCGGTGGATACTCACCTCTGAACTTCCGCTGGGCACGACGATTCTGTTCTCTCCGCCGCTCTGATACCGTGCGCTTATCTGAATTGTTTGTAGCCATGGTTCGACTGTATGTCAAGAAAGTGGGAAGACAAAACGCCAGAGGAAATTGACAACAGAGCACAAGAATACTCCATCCTATCGATCAGAGGCCTAGACAACTGCCGGCTGCCTAAATGCAGGAACTTGACAAGAACGAGCAAAGGTTGAGTGTTCACCAATGAACAACTTTTGAAACCGGATAAAAAAGCTCCACAACCGACTCGAGACGGCTCAGGATCTAGCCCAGGGAGAATTGATTAAGCGCGGAACATTGGATAAGCGCGGAACAATAATCAAGCACGCGAACAGAAAGCTTAATACGAATCCGGCACGGGCTGCTATACGCGCTATTACACAGCGTGACTAGCAAACGGCTGCATGCTGCGGAACTATCGCATTGTGGACGTAACGCCTACACGCTATTGGTGGAATGACCTCGGGAACGTAGCGGCATAGCGGCACAGCGGGTGGCCTGAAACTTAGCATCGACGGGAGGGTCCTGCGCGCCGGCGCCGAAGCGGCCGTACTTAAGCTCGCGGAAGCTTGATTTCGTGGCGCTAATCAGTAGATGTACCCAACCCCTTGCTAGCGCTAGGATTAGCACAATAACCCATCTCCCCGCAGCAACATGACGTTCGCAGCTGGCGTAGGTGTCTTCTAACTTGCTGACGCCATATCTAGTATGTGTCAAACGTCTCTTTCTCTAGCGATAAAGAGCACATAAGGATGGACAGGAGAACCGAGATGACCTAGGTACGATCGTAGGTGCTCCTTGGGCGCTGCCCAGTGCGGGGCCTGTAGGCGGCGAGCAGACGAAGCGACTGTGCCGCAAAGCTACGCCTGATTTAGGTCCGCACAAGGTCGGCCCCGGCTTTTTTAGGAAGGAGTTGATCCTATCTCGGGAGTTGGTCGCCAAGTTGCTAGTCCATGCTTATGTACATGCCAAGGTACCCTATGGCCCCCGCCTTCTCAAGGTATGCGCGTCCCTGTGCGAATCCTTCGTCTGCACGTTGTATATCCCATATTGATTGGCTAACCTAGCGCTAGGTAAAGGGGGAGGTGAGCGAAAAGAAGCGCGTCGCAGTAGGGAAGCTCACCGAAGTATTGTAACGGATGTGCAGGTGATTCCAGGACTTGCACCTGGTGTAGATGTGGAAACTGAGACGATGATAGAAGTGTTGACTTGCTGTAGAGCTTGAGCAGGTAACCAGCCCACGTCTCGATGATGAGGATATAAACGATGAATACAAGGCGACACAGGCCGATCGGAAGCTAAAGAGTCGTGGCGAGTGAATACTCCATTCCTCCTCGGCGCACCTCTTTTTTGAGCTGTCAGAGGCTCTAGAACAGAGCAGTAAAGCCTGAGAGGTGAGAGTACTGCAGGTCTTTGCTTAAATTGATGCGCTAATGATTACCGTAGAGATGGTCCGATCGTAGGGTAGATCTAGTTGCCATCGATCGCGAAGAAAACGCCACTGAGCGCGCTCGCAATCGGTAGGCCCGCAACACTTAGAAAAAGGTATCCAGTTATCCCGAAGTATAAAGGGAAAGGCTTTGCAGTTACACACAAGGGAAAACACCAGAAGCGTGATGTTGATGCTGGGTGGGTTGCTGAACCTATGGAAGCTATACAAGCTGCGCAAGCTGTCACGACGCAGCGCAATTGTGATATCATGTTTTCAAAACGATGCGAGAGGCCGGGATTGATCACCGGTATCATGAAACTATCACGATAGGAATTCCCGTAGTAGCGTCCGTGTTATGTGGATCTACGGCCCCATTTGTGGAGACTACAAGTAATGCCGAGTGAGGCGTTGACGGAATTGAGGTATTGAGTGCACGCACATGGTGACATATTGAATCCTTCGACGCGCTGGCGCTTATGCAGATAAGAATGCAGGGTCAGCTCGATTCTGCCTAGGCATCCGGGATTACAAGTGATCGACGTTGCTTGAAAGCTTGTTGTAAGCACCTTGAGCGTAAGCTTATAAGCACTTTGAGCGCGAAACTGTAAGCACCTTGAGCGTAAGATTGTAAGTACAAGCGTAAGATTGTAAGCACCCGAACCGTAGAATTTTAAGCCACACACTAGGCATGTCACTCCAAAAGGTAGTGTCAACAGCATTAGCAGTGGCCCATTTGCCCGCTATTCTACCAACAATGTCGAAACGAAACGTGCTCATCACGGGTTGCTCAGATGGCGGCCTAGGAGCTGCCCTTGCACTCGCCTTCCACAATGCCGACTTCCACGTCTACGCTACCGCTCGAAGCCATAAAAAAATGGTAAAACTCACGGATTTGGGCATTGAGACCATCGAATTGGATGTCACCTCTCAAAGTTCGATTGCTGAAGTGGCCGCTAAGGTGTCCAGCTTGGATATACTGGTCAACAACTCTGGGACGATGATCACAATGCCTGCTTTGGATACGTCAATTGAGCAAGCGAAAAAGATGTTCGACGTCAACTTCTGGGGAATGGTAGCAATGTCGCAAGCGTTCGTGCCACATCTCATCAAGACCAAGGGCATGATCGTTAATCAGACATCGGTCGCCGCGACTATGGCACTGCCTTGGCAGGCTGCTTACGACGCATCTAAAGCCGCAGCAGCCATGTACTCAAATGTCATGCGCCTTGAGCTGGAATGCGTTGGGGTTAGGGTGGTCGACTTGAGGACCGGTATCGTTGGCCCCACCAACATGATCAACAACAACTACACTAAGGCCGAACGAACACCAGACACTAAATCCGCATTACCCAGCAATTCCATATTCCAGCCTGTCAAGGAGACAATGGAAGGAATCCTACGCCTCGATAAACACACAGCAAGCGGCATGGACCCAGCAGAGTGGGCAAAAGCAGTGGTCCAAGATTTGTCCAAGTCAAAACCGCCACCCTTCATCTGGCGGGGTAATTATGCTTCCGTGGCATGGTTAGAACAAATACTACCGTTTGGAACATTTCATGGTACAGTAAAGAAGGGTACGCAGTTGGACATCGTTGAGATCGCCATGAAGAAGGCTTATCCGTGATAGCAAGAAAGATAGCAATGATTCAATAAAGTCAGAGTCTACTCAATTTGTGTAGCTTCATCCCGTTCCTCTTGACTCTGCGCTGAAACGTCTCGGGAATTTAGTCAAGATTCACTGGTCGACTTCTCAATCGAATCTCTGGCTGCTGGGCCGAGCTTCAGTAGAAAGAGACTGGCCATTGAACGCGGAACTCGAAGCAACTGATTATCAATCCTAGCTCCAACAAAGGACCGCAGCTTACGGTGTGACATGCCCTAAGTTACAGTAATCGCCCGGCATCATCTAACCAACTTCGGATTTGCACTTTGTGACGTGCTCCACGCAGTTGTTGGGTGGCGATCGCTTGTTTGTTGCTTACTAGCGTATGGCAGTTTTTTCTTCCTGGGTATAAGAACAAGCGTTCAGCAAAGTTGAGATCTACGATTACAAGACGACCGTACTTCAACATCGTACTCTGGTTTAGCACGTATCGTAGTAGTCATGTCATTGTGCAAACTGCTGCTCACCATCTTCGTTACGAGAACGCTCGCTTTTCCGTCACAGAATTCTTGTCGCGTTCTTCCCAGAGACCCAGGGTGGCCCAGTACAAGCGAGTGGAACCAGTTCAATGCATCAATCGGAGGAAAGCTTATTCGTGGAGAGTCACTTGGTCGACCATGCTTTGCTCCAAACCTCAACCCGGAAGAATGTGCCAGTGTCAAGAAGCATTGGAACAATGAAACTCTATTGTACGCACGCAGCTTATACCCATTCGACTGTTGCTAAGAACTACTCATAGTATCAATGATCCCGTTAATCTCATGTCGACATATTGGCAAAATGACACTTGTAACCCTCTCCTGGCCCCAAATGGCACATGTGAATTGGGGAACATAGCATCCTACGCAGTTGAGGTCACCAATGCTGCATCTGCAGCGGCTGGAATCCAGTGGGCTCGTCAGAGAAACCTTCGCTTGAGTATCAAGAATACCGGACATGATTATCTCGGCAGGACTAATGGAAAAGGCTCGTTAGCCTTGTGGACACATCACTTGAACAGCATGGAAGTTTTGAACTACACAAGTCCATCGTACAGTGGCCCCGCATTGCGGATGGGAGCGGGTGTGCAATCGTACAAAGCCATCTCATTCGTCTCGCAATACGGTTTGAGAGTTGTTGTTGGATACTGCGTAACGATTGGTCTGGCTGGTGGATACTCTCAAAATGGCGGCTATGGTCCACTAGGCTCGAGCTATGGCACCGCGAGTGACCAGACGCTAGAGTTCGAAGTCATGACTGCTGATGGCCAGCATCTCGTTGCTTCATCTACAAACAATACAGATCTGTATTATGCCCTGAGCGGAGGTGGCTCTGGCAATTACGCTCTGGTCTTGTCCACGACCGTTAAAGCGCATGCCGACGGACCAATTGCAGGAACGTCCTTCGGATACACATCGAATAACTCAAGCGCTTTCTGGGAATCTATCAGACTATGGCATGAGCAACTACTAGAATTTGCTTCCATCCCAGGCCTTTCAACAGTCTTCGACATTACGAACAACTCATTACGTATCACTCTCGCGACTTGGCCGGGAGCTTCTCAGTCAGACATCGAGGATGTCTTTGAGCCCTTTATCCAGCAGCTCAACGCACTGGACATCACTATTGACAGTAAAACTACCACCTACGAGCCATCATTCAAGGCCCATTATGATGCTTACCCATCCTCCTCGCCTGACGTACCCATCTCCTCTCCTGACTTCGCCTACCCTATGAATATCGCTCTTGGAGGACGCCTGGTTCCCAAAACATTCGTCGAGACGAATCTTGACAGATTGCTCGCAACCTATCAACAGATCCTGAGCAATGACGGGGTGCCTCTGAAAGGCATTGCTGGTGCCTCTAACAACGTCACCCACGCAGTTGCAGGAAACAAACCTGGTTCCAACGCCGTGCTGCCCGCCTGGCGAGACTCTCTATACACGGCAAGCGTGGGTATAGTTTACTCTCAGGAGTCCTCACCGCAGGACCTTGCGTTCTATCAGGCCAAGGTAAACGAATATCAAGACTTGTTGAGAGATATTATACCGGGTAGTGGAGCCTATGTCAATGAAGCGACATATGATAATCCACATTTCAAGGAGGATTACTACGGGGATAATTATGAGAGATTGCTAGAGATTAAGAGGAAGTACGATCCGCACGGTGTCTTCTGGCAACATGTGGCTGTTGGAGCGGATGTTTATTGGCGAGAAGATACAGAGGGAAGACTCTGCCGCGTTTGAAGCTTCCACAGATTCAAATTATACCTGTAACCACTCTGTCAGAGGAGTTGGCTTACAGTCTGCATGTGCGATTTGGGCAGACGTTTCAAGGATACAACGGGTCGTAGTAGAGTTATGTAAGCATGTAACTGTTCTCACTTTGGAAAAACACTCTGTACGAGACTTAGTTGCAGCTTATCTTCGAGACTGTAAACAATTTGTAACTAAAGCCTCTGCATAAAGGACCTAGTCAAACGATTGCTCTGCCAAGAAAGCACGAAGTCTGTAATCCGTTTACGATATCATTCCAAATATAGATAGAACTCAATACAAGCAGTGTGCAAGAATTGTCGTTAAGCTAGCACCAGTAGATTATGTTACGTGGTTGGCTTACTCCCGATGCGTGTAATCATCAACATCTAAGCAAGGATAAGGGCAGGCTGGAGGGATGCAACTCTACAATCTGGGGCTTATTCTATGCAGTCGAATTTTGATATCCTTCTTCATCGCTCATTACTATTGTCAGTAGCAATGGCTCACAGCTGCCTGGAGGCCGCTAGCATCAATATCGGTATGATTGCCGTTGTTCGATTTGGTTGTACTTACATCACACCGGTTAATCTTGTCACATTTTCGTTTCTCTTGTGGACACTACTGTTGGCATATATACTATGGAAGGTCACCATTCATCGTTTCTATCTAAGTCCTCTTCGCAACCTTCCTCGTCCTCCTGATGATCACGGACGTTGGGGTTGGTTCTGGGGTCAGACATGGGCGATTGCAGAAGACCCTTTCGGTACACAAAGACGTTGGATTGAAGATGATCTCTCGAACCACGGTCTTCTAGCGTATTTTGCTTTCGGGCAATCTCGGGTTCTACTCACCTCTCCGAGCACGTTGAGCGAGGTCATGGTACGCAAATCAGTCTAGTCACCATTGTCACTCTAGCTGCATAGTACTAACCTTTTTTGCTATTCAGATCGAGAAGCCCTACATCTTCGAAAAACCACCTCTGTACCGCCAGAGTCTGGCTCGAATACTGGGAATCGGCTTGCTCGTGTCCGAAGGTGAAGAGCACAAACGACAGCGGAAAAGCCTCATGCCTGCGTTCAATTTTCGACATATCAAAGACCTCGCTCCTGTATTTTGGTCTAAATCACATGACATGGTCAAAGCCATTGAGCTGGCGTCGACACTAGAGAAGGGCAGTGATCGCGACTCTAACAAACATTCTTATGGAGCAATCGAGGTCAACAGCTGGGCTTCACGAGCAACATTGGATATCATCGGCACTGCAGGGCTAGGCCAAGAGTTCGCTGCGCTCTCAGACCAGCCCAGTCCTCTCGTCGCCAATTATCACTCTATCTACAAACACACAGACAATCCAAGTTGGGTGCTTCGCCTTATCGCAATGTATGTTCCGTTCTGGATCCTAGGAAACATTCCTTCGACAGCAAACAAGAAAGTGATTGCTGGCTCAAAAGCGATAAAGCAAGCCTGCCGCGAAATGATTGCAGAGAGGAAGACATCAATGCTCGAAAAGGGACATACGAATCACATGGATATCGTCAGTGCAGCATTGAGAAGCGGCACATTTGACGAGGAAGAGCTAGTCAATCACGTCATGACTTTTCTCCTTGCTGGGCATGAAACAAGTGCTGCAGCCATGACTTGGGCTATATGGCTATTGTGTCTGTATCCCAATATCCAAGCAAAGCTTCGCGCAGAGATCCGCGCAACTCTACCTCCTCTCACCCAAGACATGACTGGTGTTGACACCAGTACCTGCCACTACCTTCGTGCTGTGTGCGCCGAAGTACTCAGGCTGTGGGCTCCGGTTCCGGTGACAGCACGTAATACCACTGTCGAGACGACTATCGGTGGGCACTTCATTCCCAAAGGTACAACTATAATGCTGTCACCCTTAGCTATCAATGTGTCGAAAAAGCTTTGGGGAGAGGATGCCTCGGAATTCAAGCCTGAGCGCTGGTTAGGCGTCAACGGCAAAGCGAACAAGCATGGGGGTGCAGAATCTCCATATAGTTTCATGACTGTAAGTTCTCCATTTGACACTCTATACTTGATATCTTAGACTGAATGGTTGGAAACAGTTTTTACATGGACCTCGCTCTTGCATCGGGCAGCGTTTTGCGGAGGAAGAGTTCGCATGTCTATTGGCAGCTTGGATTGGTCGATTGGACACTGAATTTGAAAAAGATGTTCCTAGGACAGACGGCGCTATTCGGAGCCCAAAGTTGCACTCGTCGGGAGTGGTAGTTTTTCCGCGAGGTGGGGTTTGGGTGAAGGTTAGAAAGCTTGAAGGGTGGTAACAGGCCAAACTGCGATATGCATAAGCAAGGAAGCGAGCCTATGGCCGTTAGCTCAAGGCCAAAATGGGATATCCAGACGATCTTGGATTGGCGGATAGCCCTAGCATCAATTCGATCGATTGGCTTTCCGGCTCGATGTGACACCTGTTCAGGCTATCGGTGTGAACGGGTCTTCTCACTGAAACGCATTGGATCTGGCAAGGTTTCGACACCGAGACTGATACAGGACCTTGAAACTAGTCAGTCAACCAAGAGAGCAAGTAGAAACGTTGATCTCGGCATGATGTAATACGTTTGTCTGTCTGGTCGACTGCACAACCCACCAATTAACCAAACCTTGTAATCTAGCTTGAATCTTGTGAACGACTATATCCAAGCTTCCACATATACAGCAAACGCCTGTTGATTTATCCGACCACAAATCGGATGCAAGGTATGTATGGATAAGAAGCAGATTTGGGTACTTGTGGACCAAAAAGAACGAGTAGTGCTATCACAGTATGATTACCAACCTCTACTTAGCACTAGCTCAATTTGGCATATATTGTTTCAAGCCCTCCACCTCTTTTTCCAGTGCATTCAATGACGCTGAAGGTACATACAGTACTGTTGACCAGTTGTCCTCGGCATCTGTACCCCAATTTACACACATATTGGGAAATGCCACAGGCGAGAAGTCAACACCGCCCCACAAGTATGCGGGGCGACCACGACGAGAAGTTCCTTCGTCCAGTTGCGTCTTCACAGCTTTGGAAAAATCAAACTCGCAGAACTTCGCTTTCCCACAATCCGACATTGTAAGAGGAAGCATGTTTATGTCCAGTCTCTTCTTTTCGGCCATGAGAGTCAGAGTAGATTCGACGTTTTGCCTGGTGCTTTGACGGTTCAGCTCTTGTCGCAGGCGAAGTGCTGTCCTGGCAAGAGAAGATTCGAGCAGTTCTTGCGCGGTCACGTATGTGTGAACGCCGCCAACACAGTTGCTGACAAATGCGGAGTCGGGTGGAAATACGTCAGATAGTGCTGCACGGAGGTTCAAAGCACTGATAATGACGACGTTCATGCTTGATGGGATGCATTGTGTGCGAACGAGAGCTCTTATCAACCAGGCCGCGAAGATATCTCCTCGGCTAACAAAGTCTTTAGAGGAAGGATTCAACTGTCGGAGCTCCTGCATTGCCTTGTCCCGAAGAGTTGCCAATATGTTGTCAGGGATTCGCAGCCACGTGTATGCTGTGTCTGGCATTTTGATTGAAGTCGGTACCCAGGGATCGCTATGATAGCGATCATACAGTACATTCTTTTCTCCAGGTGTCTTACCGATTAATGGTATGATAGGGTCTTTGTCGTATCCGATCATCCTAGGTACGTCTTGCTCTCGTCCATCCAATACCGCGGTCCATCCTCTCAATAGACTTTCAGCTCCCAATCCATCCATGAGCGAATGGAGATACGAGATAGTGAACAAAGTGGCGTCAGTGAAGGTGACCACATGAAGACTAATCTGCGGTTCGTCACGGGCGAGGTAGTCTTCCATTTTGGATGGTGCATCCGGACGAAAGATGAGCTCTCGCAGCCCGGGAATGAGCTCATTGACTCTGATCAAGGCTGGATCATGCTGTCGCGTTGGGAATTTCGAGCCCACTGGATGATCGCTGATGCTCATCTGATACGTTACACTGCTGAAGGCAAGGGCGGGGCGATCTGTAGTGAACCGTGCAGGCACGTGGTATTCGAAGTTTCCTCGGTCCTATCTCGTCAGTCTGAGACGAGCTCATCCCGTGGTATACATACGTTCTTTCGAATTCGGGCTCCTAACTTAGTCCAACCTCTCATGCCGATAAGGTGCGCTAGAGACGCCCCCATCTTCTCAGCGTCTAAGACATCCTTGAATTGGAATGTCAGACTCGTGACCATTCTCTTGTAAAAGGATGCATCGTCGAGGGTATGTAGCGGAATAACCGTGTCGGTCGGTACTTTTCGAGGCTGTTCAACACTGCTGCTCATTCTAAGGTTTATACCAGATCTTTCGCAGAGTTTGAATCGTCAAAAACCTATTAGAACAATGGTCATTGTGTTACTTCGGTAAATGTAGGGCTTTTTAGAGATTCTAATGCTGCTTACTCTAGCTTACTGCATTTGACTCAGTAAGCCCTGAATCCCACGCCATTTTGCGTATCTGCAGCTTATTCCTGATTATCACTGCTCAGGCATCTTTATCACGCAGATGTCACAACCTATACGAACTCACAATCAACAGTACTATGTACACAGGAACGATGATATTGTCTTACTTCTACCTTCTCGGACTTTTGAGATTGATCACCGCCAGACTTTTGGGATCGTCTTTCGGCATTCCTTCTTACGACATATTCAATCCATCGCCTAACGCAACGTTTGACTATGTTGTCGTGGGGGCTGGGAATGGCGGAATGCCTGTAGCGGTACGCTTGGCAGAAGCAGGTTTTCGTGTTGCACTCGTCGAAGCAGGCTCGTACGCGTCACTGGGAAACGGAAATTTCAGCCAGGTGCCTCTATACGCTTCAGCGTTCCAAAGTACATTTCCAGGCTCAATAAGAAACCCGCAAACCGACTGGGGTCAACTCACAGAACCTCAAGCCGACATAGTGAGGCTCTACCCTCAGGGAAAGTCTCTAGGCGGATCAACGGCCAGGGGTCACCAAACATACACTTTCGGGACTACCAGTAGCTATGACCGATGGGCAGAGATTGTCAACGATGAATCTTACATGTTTGAGAACTTCCGATCGTGGCTACACAAGCCACTCAACTTTACACGGCCCGTCCTAGCACGTCCCGCAAACAGCTCTGTACAGTATGCACCGCGTCTAGAGCACGATCAATCAGGCCCAGTATCTGTCACTTTTGGGGCTTACGCATGGCCTTGGTCATCGTGGATGCAGAAGGCTTTTCTTCAAGCTGGAATCCTCAAAAGCCTAAACGGATTTACATCTGGTTCGCTGCTGGGAAGCGGCTACCAACTGATGACCGTCGACAGTGGAACTTTCACCAAGGAGTCATCAGAGACAAGCTATCTACAGAAACTCGGACTCGGAAACGAGAATCTGATCATCTATACGAACGTCTTAGCTACAAAGGTGGTGTTTGATGCAAAGAAGAGAGCTGTCGGGGTAGAAGTTGACTGCAGTGGTGTTATTGTAACACTGTTAGCTGAAGAGGAGATCATTTTGTCGGCTGGAGCTTTCCGGACTCCGCAGCTGCTCATGTTATCTGGTATCGGGCCCCGCGAAACTCTCAAAAATTACAATATCCCTCTGATCTCCGAGCTGCCTGGTGTTGGACAAGACCTTGGCGATCATGTCGCAATTGGTATCGCGCGTCAGGTTGCGGTGACTACCACAGCCGAACTCCAGTGGAATCCTGACTACGCGCATTCTGCGTTGGAAGACTACCGTTCAGATGGACCCAAAGGACCATTCACGACATATGTGGGAGATCTGCTGGCGTTCGAAAAATTACCTTCTAGATTCCTTCGCAGGCTGTCTCCATCGACTCAGCAAACACTTGATGCACTCCCATCAGACTGGCCACATGTTGAGCACGTCGCCCTATCATTGTATGCAGGTCCATCGAAAGGCTTTCTCGGCAGTCCTGATGGCCGGAACTGGGCGACTCTTGCAACAGCAATGGTGTCTCCCTTCTCACGTGGCAACGTGACCATTAACTCAACCGATCCTCATACCAACCCCATCGTCAATCCAGCCTATTTCAGCGATGAACGGGATATCGAACTAGCCATTCAAGCCTTTAGACGGGTGCAAGATATTTTGAACCAAACTTCACTCTCGGATGTGCTTGTCGGTACGGAGTCGTTTCCACCTTCATCCCTGGTCGAGACAGATGAAGACGTCTCACGATTTGTAAAGATAGCAGCAACATCTCTCTTCCAGGCTTCAGGAACTGCAAAAATGGGACGCAAGGGGGACCCGACTGCTGTAATTGATTCCAAGGCGCGGGTGTTTGGCGTCTCGAATCTACGCGTGGTGGATGCGTCTTCGTTTCCACTCTTGATGCCTAGTCATATTCAAGCAACGATTTGTAAGTCGTACCTTCTCGTTAAGGCAGACTATCTAGAGAAGATCCAAAACTGACACAGGTCTCAGATGCACTAGCAGAGAAGATCGCGAACGATATGATTAAGGACGCGAAGAAACCTGATGTCCACAACAAGTTGCACAATGATGGAGCAGATCAGCAATCCTTGCTTGCTCGGAGCGTCGGAACGGTTGCCAAGTGATGCGGTAGATAATTTTATGGGGCAACCTAGTACAGAAACAAACAAGACAGCTTCAGCCGCCTTCCGCGAAACCCGTCGCTCCAGCATGTCCCTCTTTCTCTACAGTCACCGCTGAATAACTGACTAGGTCATAACTCTTACCTTAAACTTTCTGACTTCGAGGAGTCACCTTGAGTCTCAGATGTCGCTCCCCGCTCATCTGAGCCCGGATACTAGCCTTCGCTTCACTCCAGAGTGTCCTGACCGCTTCGTCTCGCGTCACCTCCCATGCCTTCTGGACATCTCCCTGGCATTCTACCAGCGTCTCTGCAGCAACTTCCAATTCAATCGAGTGACTCTTGTAGATGGTTGCGAACACTGCTGTCATTTCAACTGCAGCGAAGCGCTCACCAGGACACTGCCTCCATCCTTGCCCGAAAGGAAAGAAAGTAGGGGCAGAAGGATTCGACTTTCCAGCCTGCTTATCAGCCAGAAATCTCTCAGGTTGGAAGTTAAGGGCTGGCGAATCGGCAAGTTCGGCACGTCGTTCAGCAGTAAGTTTCTCCGGAGCCCAGGTGACTGGGTTATGATGGCACGCGGCGAAGTTGAGCATGCATGCTGTCTGCGGTGGAACCGTGTGATGAACACCAGCAGAGTCTTGCACGCTAACAGAAGTCTCTGTTTCACGCCATAAGTGTTGTACTACACCGTAGACACGCATGGACTCGTTTATCACGGCCCATAAGACGCTTTCGCGCAGCGCTTCGTAATCCTGCTGCATGTTCCACTCCTCGCGCGGGCGGTCGCCAAAGTATTCGTCAAGGTAGGATTGGATGCGTTTCTGCCACTCGGGGTATATTGCGAGGAGCATCATGGTGAACGCCAAGGTGCTGCCTGTTGTCTCGAGACCCGCCAACATGACTAGAAAGATGTTCGAGAGAGCATAGTCTTCGTGGAGATTTTGCACGTCTTCCTGGTGAACTCTGGCCAAAACAAGATGTTCTATCAGGAGTCAGCCTGTTTTCATATGCTATTAGGAGCAGTGAATTCCTCTTACCTAGTAGAGACTTCTTAGGGTTTTTCATTCTCTCATCTGCGTGATCAAGAATGTCCTGACGCATTTCTTTCATATACGCAGACCATTCCACGTACGATTCTGCGGCTACTTTTGTAGATGCAAAAGGTAGCCTGGTGAGTAGGGGGCGAGGAAGAATAGCGATGAGCTTCAGGCTCTGTAGCAACGTACGTTTGGCTCCGCTGAAAGACATGGTGTGGTTAGGCGGCACCTCTTCTTCCGCCGCCCAATACCGTCGTTTGCCGTAAAAGGACCTACTTAGTACATGGAGGACAAGTGTTGTGGTGAACTTCCTCAGATTTTCCACTGTCGCACCTGTTTCAAGCCAGTATTCAACCAAGCCTTCGGCTTGGAATGACCCTTCTTCCCATGCCAGTACCTGAGCATCTGTTGAGAGCCCATTGTTGACCAACCGCCGATGGACTTTCCATTCATCGCCTTTTGTGGACACAAGCGAGCGTCCGTAGACCTCCAGCACCTTGATTGGTGCCAAATCTGGAGGGAAATCCTTTGCCCGAGTGAAGATCTGGTTAATCTACCGAGAACCCCTGTCAGAAGAGGCCTTCCATTCGAGGAACTAAGTGCTTACAATGAAAGGATCACAAGTTGTGAGAACGTTTTTGACTGGCGTTGCGAGGATGAAGGTGTTGCTTCCTGCATATTCATATGCGGCATGACGAGAGGTGTAGACGCGATACGCCTGAGAGACACTAAAGATCATCAGCACCTCTGATAACGTATTAATCGCTGAGACATACCTCAACCATGGAGACGTCCAAGATGCTGGTAGCTTGTCGATCAGAGGGTTAAGCAAGGGATAAAACAACAACCACAAAGGTTCAGTGGGCGAAATTCTGGAAAATATCAGCTGAATTCCACTCAATGACTAAAGCTATCCCCATGACGTACGGAGAATAAAACACCGGGAAGCCGCTAGCTTTGGCGGCTCGGTAATTGCTTCTGGCCCGGGTAACACGCCGGACAACGATTGCGACGCCCAAGATGCACCACGACAACAGCAGAGTGATAGCAAGCATGATAGACAATTGATTCGATCTTGTCGAACGACTTGAGAATGGGTCAATCTCTGATCATAACAACCTGCAATTTTGGGTGTACATGGAACATACTAAGTTGATTATATCTGCATGCTGACACAATCGTATTGCGGTTGCTGGTTGCTTATACAGACCGGGTCTGATGCGCGCTTACGGCCAGATGTGGGGGCGTATTATAAACTCGCTAAGCACGCCTCTACCTTGTCTATCCCAGAGAGCGGGTATACCGTCAGCAACAGCCATAACACCGCAGGGCCAGGAGAAAATTGGTGTTGACATCATCTAGCACCTTGAAGCACTATGGGAACGACGACTTGGCTGGTGACAGGCGCCACTTCAGGTAAGCCTCGCCAATCTACCCCAATCAGAATACCTCAGCTAAAGAAAACGTTCAGGCATTGGCCGCTGCTTGGTCGAGAACCTCCTTGCAAAGCCCAACACGACTGTCGTCGCTTGCGTTCGAGACATAGCCGCGCCAGCGGCAAAATCCCTCGCCAACCTCCCTACTGCCAACGACACAAAGCTTGTCACCGTCAAGATTGACTCGCTTTCGGACACAGATGCCAGCAATGCGATCACTTCCCTTTCAAGTGACCATGGGGTTATTTCCATCGACTTCGTGGTTGCCAACGCAGGTATAATGACAGACATGGACCCTGTAATTCAGGTCACCCCACAGTCAATGCGACACTCTTTTCAAGTCAACACAATCGCGCCCCTCCTATTGTTCCGTGCAACCCTCCCACTCTTACTCAACGCCCAAAATGAGGTTCCCCGCTTTGTCTTGATCGGCTCTCTAGGCGCTAGCATCACCCTCGGACCTAAAGCTGGTTGCCCCTTGGCCGCATATGGATCGACGAAAGCTGCCTCGCACTATGTGCTTAGTGAGATCCATTCTGAGCATGGCAAGAATATCACAGCGTGGGTGTTCCATCCCGGGTTGGTCGATACGCAGATGGGGAGGAGATTTTCTGAGGTGTCTGGCTATCCGCTTTTTACTGTTCAGCAGTGCGTGGAGATGTTCCTTGAACAGGTATATCTACCCCGGAACAGCCATACGTTAATGTCATTTGCTAACAGTGTTTGGTATCACAGGCCGAGAAGTCATCGAAGGAGACTCACGGGGGGCGGTTTATTGGCTACAATGGCAAAGAAGTACCATGGTGATGCCTTCGAGTAGAAGAGACACCTGGGAGGAGACAGAGTAAGCTAGTCTTATAATGACTATGCAATGAGAGCTCTTGCCTGACTATTGTGAGCACATGGAAGAACTATATCGTGCTTTTCAACGTAATCTATGACGATTGTGATATAGCGTATGAAGATCGCGGCTCCGTGCTCTCATGTATTCTGTGTATCTATTCCTTTCTTCTGTCATACAATCTCTAGTTTCGAACTACAACTCGCAATCCCTTGCTGCCCTTCCTTGGCTTGGGAGTGACATAGTCTCGTGCTGGATCGATGTCACGATCACGCATGGTATCGTATAGTTCCAAAGTCGGCCCATCTTGGCCACTGTATAAATCATACTTGAGGAAAATACTTCCCAGAATCACACCAAGCTCACGTCGAGCAAGTGTCATGCTATTCTCAATTAGTGAACATCTGAATTCGATGTCAAGAACAGGGAGTAGATGCTGCTTACCCTACGCATCCTCGGGTCCCACGAGAGAAGCCCATGAATCCCTTGGCAATCTCAGGTCGTTCAAGCCATCGCTCAGGACGAAAATCGTATGGATCCTCGAACGCGTTCGGGTTGAAATGGCTACTAATAGCTGAGATTGAGTAGATAGTTCCAGAAGGCACGTTGTACGTTTTGTCTTGCTTCTTGTTGGTATAGATAATCGGCTCGTCAGGTGATACACGAACTTGTCGGTGCATAGCCCCAGGATGCACGCGAATGGTCTCGTTGATTACAGCATTCAGGTATTGAAGCTGATCAAGCTGGGCGAATGTGGGAATACCACGTTCGTCCTTGATGACGGTTGCGAGTTCATTCCGAATCTTTCGCAATATGCGTGGATGAGCCAAGATCTGGAATATCGCCGACGTTAGTGTGTAGGCGGTCGTATTTTCTCCTGCAAATACAACCAGCTGTGCTTCGCTGGTCAATCTCTGGTCTGTTTTTTCCTCGGCAGATAAAGAGCTGCTCAGTATACCTCCAAAAATGCTGTTCTTAGCTTGGTTGGGGTCATCACTCTCTCGAATCTCCCTGACTTTACTTATCCACCACTACACCACGACGCACTTTTTAGTAGGGGAAACCTTTCAAAAGAGAACAAGGCGGAAGAGTTCTTACATCTTTTCGATCTACGAACTGGCTAAGAGCCGGGTTCATCGCTTTTGCCAACCAACCTGGCATCGACACGGCCAGACTAGCCATCCACGGCATTGCTGCGAAAATATGTGTCATGTCGAGCAGAACCCCGCTTGCAGCAAAGTAGGATCGACCGAAGTCCGGTTGGTCAAGAAATCTGAACGACTCGCCAAAGGCATGCAGGGTGATGACGTCGCTGGCGCAAGCAATCATGATGTGATGAAGCTCAACAATCTCATGACGGCGTCCAAGATCGTGAATCCGAGCTAGCATTCTTTCCACATGATCGCGTAGGCTTGGTTCCATTCTTCGTACACTCGCGCTTGAGAAAAAGGAGCTGAGGGCATTGCGCCGTTGACGATGGACGTCGTGCTTCTCTGTTGCGACGATCGATCCTGGCGCTATGGAGTATAAGCTTAATGCTCACAGCAGCGTTAAAGAAGCTGGGACATACTTCCAGCTCTCAAAGCTACAAAAGCAGGCTTGTCGGTCTTTCTGCCGGCGTTCGGGTACAGCGTGTCAATGAACTCCTGATCATCGAAATGAACCTCATTAGGGCCTATCCGCACAATAGGTCCTAGAAATGGACTTTAGCCTTGCGACTGAAGCGTCAAAATGGAGGTTGTAATACCATATCTGCTATGCATGTCGTTGATGACGCGGAAGAATTGTCCATCTTTGACGACTTCATAGTATGTCTCGTACCATCCTGTCAGAGCTGCTTCCCACATCAGCTGTGCGAAATCTTGAAACATGCGATGTGGACGTACCTGCGAGTCTGTCGCCAGGAATAGATGCTAGAGGGGACAGATAAACTAGCAATGCACGTTAGTCTATAGGATTTGGCGTAGGGCCTCGGATACCTACTTCGGTAGATCGCCAAACCGATGCCGAACAACATGCTTGCTAAGATTGCATGGTACAGAAGACTGTTGATTGTCGTTGATTCTACCAAGGCATAAAGCTTGGTCAACCAATCAAAATTAGTCTTCGAGTGCATGTTTGCGATTTTGGTCAACAACAGTAAAACTTGCGAGGGGGAGAGGGAGAGAAGTTTTTGCGGGAGCTTAACGTGATTATCGTCCAACTAGGGTTGTGGAGTGAATGAGCTATGACACGGTAATCAGGATAAGATTAGCTCAAATCAGAGGCTCTAGGCGAACACCGTTGGGCACCAAGTAAACTCGCTTACATGCCACACTCAGTATGCTCACTAAACCCAATTCGCATTCATTTCAAAGCTGACGAACGGTGAGGAAACATCACGTGTCCGCCTGCAGTGGTCAGCGATTGGGTGCTTACCTCTGGTCATACGTTCGAAACGCTTATTCTGCTTAGGCCCTACCTTCTACATACAATTGGGTAGCTTCTATGAAGGGGGCACGCAGCAGTATAGGACGTTAAATTCTAGCAAGGTATAAGCTTGAAATTGGCTAGATAATTGCACACCATCAAATGTCGTTGCTTTGAACATTACCAGGACAGGATAATATCATACATGCGGTGGGCCCAAGAAAAACTTTAGACTTCTACGAATCTATGCAGAGGATACTATTGAAGACATTTTGCACGATACATGATGAATCATAGGCCTTTACGCTTGCTTGCTTGATCTTGCTGATACAACACAGGACTACCGCAGCCGAGTCTATTTCGTGCCCTCAAATGTGCCCTTGATTACTGTGCCATAGAATTCAAGCATTGTAGCGACAGTCTCTTCATATCCTGCCCCAGCCAGGACACCAAGATGTCCCTTGCCTTCTACAATGTGAAGCCTTTTCCTACATTGCAAACTATCAAATGCAGCTTTCTGATCTTCTGGAAGAGACATATTGTCCAAGGCTGGCGTGACCATCATGACAGGCGTTTCGTCTAAGAGCTCTTCCATGAGATCCTTAGGCCTGAATAGTGCCAGCTTAAGGAAGGTTTGCATCGTGATCTTGTCTCGAAAGCTGGGGTGCCCTCTTTCTGATGCCATCTCCATTAATGCTTTCGCTTCTAGACCTCCTGGTCCACCAGATCCGGCGTATCCAGCAGGATTCTCACCGTTGACGTCGAACGGCTGCAGTGTAAAGGGTGGGTTACCGCGTAACTGTGACTGGCGATCTTTGCTAACACCACTGAATACGGATCGCCGCTTGTCCGGTCGGATGAACTTAAAGATAGGTGCTACCATGATAACGCCAGCAACACGTCTGTCAATTGCTGCTGCGCAACCCGAGATACTGGCTCCAAGTGATATGCCCCAGAGCAAGA
>Ga0268250_10000123_pt1 | contig 36400 bp, 35 predicted proteins | sample AgamicAsSfe_FD_200448 | JGI IMG/M metagenome (GOLD analysis project Ga0268250, IMG submission 200448) | Agave microbial communities from Guanajuato, Mexico - As.Sf.e (v2) (version 2) | ecosystem: Host-associated > Plants > Phyllosphere > Phylloplane/Leaf | place: Guanajuato, Mexico | collected...
GGGAGATGTGTATAAGAGACAGGGGATGTTGCGTATGTGGGCGTGTGTGGGCGTGTGTGGGAGTGCATCAGGTGAAGGAGGTGGCGAGGATGGCGGTGGATATGGGATATAGGGATGGAGGCATAAGGGGGTGAGAGGGTGAGGGGGTAAGGGAATAAGGGAATAAGAGTCAAGGGAATGAGGGAATGAGGGAATAAGGGGATAAGGGAATAAGGGAATAAGGGAATAAGGGAATAAGGGAATAAGGGAATGAGGGAATGAGGGAATGAGGGAATGAGGGAATGAGGGAATGAGGGAATGAGGGAATGAGGGCATAAGGGGATGAGGCGATATGACGTAGAGGATTATAGGGTAGAATAATAATCTCTTTCAGGCGAGACGCTGGCGACTTTCATCAACCCGGCGACGGGGGCCAACTAAGCAGGGTCAGAGACATGGGTGCAGATGCAGTCGTGTAATTGTACAGTACTTTGGTGTACATAACACCTGGCGCTCCGCCTCGAACGACTGACCAGCGCACGCCCTTGTCGGCAATTGAGCAGGTCACAAGCTGCCTTAGTCATGCGGCGCTTGGAACGTGCGGAAGCAAAGGCTGGGCACGTCGCAAGCTGCTTTGGTCGTGCGGCGGCTGAGATGTGTGCGACCCGATGGGATAGCTCTGTATCACGGTGTAAGCGCCCCGCAACAAAAAGCTGTGTGATGTTCAAGAGTTGGACGTGGTGGCACTGGAAGTCAGGCTCGCTGGACCAGCTCATGCGGTTTAGGTGGATTGCGTGATGCAGGCAGCATGTCAGGACAGCCGCAGCTCGATCCTTTAGTGCTTGGTAGCTTTGCGAGGCGTGCATACCGTACGAATGGAAGGCAAGAAGCGAGACAGGATCACCATTTTGGCTGTGGACTTTTCGAGATGTTTACCATATTAACCATTTCATATGCCTAAGACCTGGCGCACTCCTAACACAAAAAGCTGCTAAGGTCCCTCCTCAAGACGGTCCCAGATCGTCTAGAAAAACTTCCTTGTACTCCTCATGAGCATCCGGTACCTGTAACAGCAATGCACTCCAGTACTCAAGGATGCTGATTGCTTTGAGGTCCGCAGCTGCCGCCCCGGGGTCGGTTTGGATACCATCCATTTCGTCTACACAGAGCTCCTGGCACCGAGCCGCAAGGCACCCTATAATGATTGATTAGCATGATGCTCTTGGACATGGACCCAAACGGTCTGAATCTTATGCTGTGGAATACTGCTCACAGTATGCAGCCAGCAAGTGGTGCCGCCAGATGAGATACCCGCCAGCATATTTTCGAAGCTCTATTCCAACATCTTGTCGGGGCTCTGTAGGACGGGGACGTTGCAATATGTCTTCCAAAGCAGACCCGTATTGTCCAAATGTTGTGATGACCTCTGTGATAGCTGGAAAGAGATGTCTGCGCTTGCGAACCCAAAAGTTGAGCAGCACACCGATAGCGTGAAATTTAGGAGCACTCTGTTCGGGACGCCATGCCTGCATGAAAGTGAAGATACCAGGCGAGTCTCTGGGTCCGAGTGGCCACTCTCCACCGAATTCCCTAACTAGTCTCCGCAAGCGTCTTGCTGTCATGAAGAAGATTTCTCCCATCTCCCATAACACATCCACCATATTTTCAATGACTCGCTGGTAGTCGTCGAGAGTGTCTTCCTCGCGTGCTTCGCCGTTGTTCGTCGCGATCGTTCCAGCCCAGTGAGCTGTGGCTAGGTAGATTTGGTCTCGACTAGTCAAAACCTTTGTCGTGCCCTTTTGCACTGGCTGCAAGGTTCGAATTGTCTCCTCAGTTGTGTCACCTCGTCGTTCAAGTCTCAAAGCATCGAGCTCAAACAATACGTTGTCTACCAGTTGTCCTGCAAGAAGAGAAGAGTTAATAGAATTCACATTTAGCCTGGATTATAAACTAACCCTGGCAGATTAATATCAGACCGAAGACCCGACGCAACAGCTCTCTTGTGCTGGCGGTAGTCTCGTCCTTAAGATCGAAAAGCTCGTCCAGGCCGATCCCATCAGCAGGAAATAGGTCAGTGCCCCAAGATTTGAGCATCTGCAAGGCCGGCACCAAGTCAGTGCGGAGTATCTTCGTGTCGCTATACTGAGATCTCTCCATTATCAGATCCGCAGCAGAACAGCACATATCGTATCCATATCTCAGAGTCACCCGATCGGATGGGTTGAGACGAGAAAATTGCACATCTCCATAATTCAGCCTCACAGACCGCTGCTCCCTCACCTGGTTTATGACGTTCAGAGCTGCCACTAATGTGGTACATGCGCTACCTAAATCGGCATGGAATTGAAGAACTGCTGCTAGACGACCGACAACCTGACGGCTTCGTAATGTTTCATGATCGTAATCACTTTCGAGCTCCTTGAAACCACTTCTAATAGAGGATGGAAAGTCGTGGACGTTCCTTAGATATAGCAGTGCAACACTCATATCTTGCCAGGGATAGTTCCGCAGCAGACTCGAGGCGCCTTGTCGTCTCATAAAAACGAGATGCATAGCGATCCGGTGGCAGACATCGTTCAACCAAATTGATATCTCCTTACTTGGCCAATCAGTCATGCGCTGGAATCGCTCAAAGGTCTTGAGACAACTCTGCGATGGTCCAGGCGAGGTGAGTGGCAAGTCTTGGGATCGATGTCTCTTTGTCCTTCTCCAAGCCAGGGTTCGGCTCTACTGGCTCTCCCACACTAGCTGCGCCTGTCAGGGGCATATTCCGTGGTGACCTTAAACAAGCAGGGATGAATGTAGATGGTCTACGCCAGAACAGCATGATCGCGATGTTCAACGAGAGCGCCTCTTGTAGCAACGGGACAATCGACTGAAACTTGTCTGGTCTCACAAAACTGGCACATGTCAGAGCGTCTTGTGTAACATGACTTCCAGGTTTCCAAGCGCTCGCTTGGTCTTATGATGGTCTTGCTCTTAGCTGTTCTGTAAGAAGTGCACGGGTCATCGGCTTTAGCTATCAAGCCAACGCTTTTTCTGTCCCAGCTGCCGGCGGTCGGACTGACCTGAACACAGTTCGAGGTGATGCGACCACGCTGTATCGGCGAGTTGGGGAGCTGAGGCAGAGAGAGGCAGTAGGCATAACCGTGCCTGTGGCGTGATTTACACTGACAGAATCAAAACCAGAACCCAAAGCCGTTAATCTTCGTTGGACATTGGCTTGGCGGATTGATTATTGAAGAAGTCAGACACAACTACTAAAGGACCTTAAAAAGGCAGATTACTGACTACTTACAGGCATGGATGGCTTCACGAAACCAAACTGATCCGACGTACCAAGATATGGCCAAGAGCACCCGAGGCATTATCTTTTTAGGCACTCCTATGCAGGGTGCTGACTTAGCTGTTTTTGCTGGTGGCCTGGCGCGGGCACTGTTCTTCATGGATGTCAATCACGACATCCTCCGGGTTCTTCGTCCGGATTCAGAAAAGTGTTATGATATGCAGAGGACCTTTCACGACCAGATCACGCAATGTCGTAAAGGAGGAGGTTTTCATCCAGCCTTGTCAAGTTATTACGAGCAATTTGCGGTTGCTCCAATGAGCACTGCAGTATGTATCATATTCCCACCAGTTTTGGTACAGTAAGGTTTGCTGACATTATTTCAAGGTCGTCACGGAAAGGTCAGCATCGGCGCCGGGCTGGCCATCAGCATAGCTTGCAGGGAATCATGTCGAGATGGCAAAGTGTTTGACAACTATGCCAAAGAATTTTATAGCGCTGTCAAACCTGCTGTGGAGTTGGGTCAGTAGGATCAGCCGAGGAGAGCTTGTCGACACTGGATTTCCACCTAGACATCAAGGCACCCCCGGAACATCCCGCGCTCAGGAAGTTCCAAGCGAACCCATCCGTGCTGTTCCACCGCTTTCACAGGATAATCGAACGTACGGCCGCTACACTCACAACCAGAGCACCATCACCGCCCCGACATCAGGCCATAATATCTACCAGGGCTTCGTTTTCAACGCGCGAAACAGACCGGGGGATGGGGACGATAGCGATGTAGATTAACGCCCGAAGGGTGCTCAGGTAAAGAACATATGCTGATTGCTGTTGTTGCTGCTATAATGCATTTTCAAATTTCCCTTAGCTTTACGTTGTATATCAATTGCAGGCACTAATGAATACGATTGATGTTGATCTCAAGGTATAGCAGCGAATTGCGTGGCAATGATCAATGAAAACAATGACTGTCTTGTGACATGTCTCGAGCGCGGAGGTTGTAGCATTCCTTCCCTTCGGACTTACAACCTCCTCAACCTCACAAAGCACTGCTCCGGCCCCTTCACCAACTTCTGCACAGCCCTCATTCTTCCCAATTCCTCCGGAAACACCAACAGCTCAAACGTCGTCACCAGCAGCACAATCAGCAGTCTCAATTGCCGATACGCGAACTTCTTCCCAAAACATCCCCTCGTACCCAATCCAATCGTAAGTATTGGGCCAGCCTTTGTGCTTCAATGTGGTAAGTAAAACAGATCCTTGCTGAAGCTGTGAGATTGGCCACTCTGCGGTCAAGGTATACTGTGCATTCAGCTCTTGGCATGCGGCTGAACAGTAAGCGACACAATGCAGTCCTACTTCGCGTAGTGAGTAGTCTTCACTCCCTGTGTATGGCCTGGAGCACGAGAGTCTTGTTGATAGAGAAGCTTCCTGCGACCACGACTTGATGGTTATGTCTCACGAAGTAGTCTAGTTGTGCTGAGGTTAGAAGAAATCAGATCTCCACACTCCATTCTGGGTAGCACATGAGATTCTTAGTCCACATCTCTTACTTGAACCGAGCTCTTCAGCCACGCACATGTAACAACAAACCTCCGCTCCTCAAGGTCCTCAATCCCTCACGAACCAATCTCATATTGCGCGCCAGAGACACTTCACAGTCCATCAGTATCACCCACTCTTTCACGATGGACGCCGTCCTCTCCGCTGGCATAACCACTGCCGACAAGCCGCGCCTCAGCGAACAAGAAAAAAAGAACAATCACATCGAATCCGAGCAAAAGCGACGTCGCGCCATCCGCGAAGGCTTCGACGAGCTTGCAGAGATGATTCCAGGATGCAAAGGACAGGGTCGCAGCGAAGCAGTGGTGCTGGAGGCTGCGACGGTGCACGTGAAGCATTTGTTGGCGGAGCGGTATCAGTTGATGTCGAAGGTGAATGAGAGGGGACTTAGTGTGGATCGGTGGCAGTTGGATGATGCGACGATGCAGTTTGCGAGGGATGCGGCACAGCAGGAGATTGACGAGGCTGAGGCGAAGAGGGTGTTGTGAAAGTACTCGAAAAATGTTGACTCTCGCAACTATCTGGAAGGCATACGATGTTCCAAACGATGGAGACTACCGAAGATGCTGCACCACTTCTCAGTGCCACCACTTCACCTCGCTCTCAGTCCGAATTCGAGCACGCGGCGACGCTATGCTCTCCTCCACAACGACAGCAATTCCACTACCAGCACTACCCACCATGTCGAATCAAGCCATGGCCAGCTTATACTCGTCCCATCGATATCAGTCACTCCTCCCGACGGATTAGACGATAACATACATCATTGACACACCGGCGCAAGGCCATGCCGCCATCTGCAGCCACCTCCGCCCGCGATCACCAACAATAAACAACCTCTTCTCGAAGACTAAGCATGCCATCGCTCGAGACAGCAAGGCTGAAGTCAACTCTAGACAGGCACTTCCAGAGGCTGGAAGTATCTTGATCGTGGTATAAAGATCGTAGTATCCTGGGTTGTCGAAGTCCTGCTCATCGAACGCGGATGATGAGGCAGTGAGGGCGATTGTGGAAGGGCCTTCAGAAGCACAAGCAAGCTTATGATATAGAGCAGAATATCCCGTTCAAGCCCATTTATCGTGCTTCCCCTTCACCTTGACATCCAGCATCGCCTCATGATAATTGCCTTCCCTCCTCGCCTTCTTCAGCATCTTAACCTCATCGTTCTCCAACCGTCTCCCCACAGCCTCCTCCAACTCCTTCCTCGAAATTTTCGACAACGCCTTCTCCTCCTTCGACGCCTTCAACTTCGGCTTAAATCGCGCCTGCATTCTTATCCGAAATGTCGTGCTAAAATTGATCGTTTCTGCATCCCCCCTCAAACTCGTCTCCTTCGCTTCCTCCACAGCCAGAAACTGCTCTTTCGCCGTCTGAATCGCAAACGTGCCCGGACTATCCGGCACAGCCACACAGATGAAGCTTTCTACCGGACTCACCGCCTCCTTCGTCGCGCTGACAAAACCCAGTTCACAGCCCAGATACCGGCCATGATGTCCTTTGAAGCTGAAACGCTCCGTCCCAGCGACGCGATTGGCGACGAAGACTTGCCGCACGTCGTGGGGCTCGGCGGTGCGCACGTCGTCTTCGATCATGTTTTCAATTGGGAAGCAGAAGACTTTGCCGTTGGCGTCGCTGGCGATGCAGGTGGGAGGTGTGGAGGGCAGAACGATCATGATGGGGCCGGAGATGTCGGTGACGGATTCGGCGAGGACCCAGTTCATTTCGTCGGTGTCTGCGTCTTCTTCCTGGTTCGTGGTGGACGTGGGAACCAGAGCTTTAGATGGAGGAGGCCCGTCACCGTCATCGTGTGTGGTATCGGCGACACGTTTCCGCTTCTTGGGTTTCTCGCCTTTGAACGAGAGTGGTTTCACCATTCTTAGAGCTGCGGAAAGTGTGTTCTGGTTGCGAGAGATGGAGCGAGGAAAGAGTTGCGGGGTAAATCAGATAAGGTTGTAGATCTTCGTTTTTTCCTGTTCCTTCCCTTTCACATCCACAGCTTCATACACCCGCCCATCTCCTCTCTCCATCATCCCAACACACACTCACACATACCATGGGCCGCGAAATCCAAAAACGCAAAGCCCGTTCCGGTATCGCCAAAATCCGCCACAAGCCCAAATCGAAGAAACTCCTCCTTTCAAACCCGCTCATCGCCAAGAACTGGAACAAATCCGAGACTCTCACGCAGAACTACGCCCGCCTAGGTCTCGCCCGTAAATTGAATGGCCACACCGGCGGTGTTGAGGCAAGCGCTCGCAGCGCTCCTAGCATATCTGGAACGGGGACGGGCACAGAAGCTGTGGGGAGACCGAAGGATGCGCTGGATGTGCGCGCCACGAATAGCGTCAAGGCTGGCAAGCGGAATCCGGTGGGTGAGAGCGAGGTCAAGGTGCAGGAAGTGCGGATTGTGCGTGATAGTGAGGGGAAGATCGTGAGGGTACTGGAGGAAGAGCAGAAAGAGAAGGCAGGACATTGGGCGAAGCCGCTGAACGATGCGCTCAATGCCTTTGACGACCCCGAATACGATAGCGAGCATCCTTTCTCGGACGATGACGATGACGACACATCGTCTACTAGGCGGAAACGAGGTGCGGAGGACCGTTCGGGACATCGCCAGCATGTTGCGGGCGGGTTTGTTGGATCGGCGCTTGCGGCGACGCAGGGTAGTGGTGCGAATGCCATAATGGCTGGTGATGGAGGCTCAATCGTTGGACAGTTGACAGCGGCGGCGGCGATGCCAGGACATAAGAAGGTGCGGAAACAGAGCGATCGGGAGAGGGAGTGGTGTGCCGCATTGGTTGAGAAGCATGGGAGGAGTGGCTTTGCGGCGATGGCGAGGGATCCGAAGTTGAATGTTATGCAGCAGAGTGAGGGTGACGTTAGGCGGAGGGTGGTGAAGTACTTGAAATGGGCGGACCGCGAGCATGAGGATGGGGAGTGAAGGATTGGAAGTGTGAGTCACGAATGTCTGAGGCAAGTGGGAGAGCTAGGCACCCTGTTGTGTCGACTGGTCATTGCTACTTTGGCAATCTTCGCCAAAGTCTTATACTAATTCCATCAATGGGGCACGGCATTACCAAGACAGCATGCAGCATCCCAAGAACGACGAGGGAGCACGGACAGGAGTTTGCGCATGGAGTTGTCGCTGTGGCAGAGTGTTGGGCGAAGGCATAGATATGTCTGGACAGCAGTAATGGGTAAGGCATCGCCAGACAGATAATGAGATGAATGTCACTGGTCGGTGAGCAGAAGATCCACAGAGGCAACAGAAGAGAGTCAAAGAATTGAATTCGCTATACACAAAGAAGTAGTGGGAGATTTTCCATGCCATCACACCACCTATACCCTGGACGAGCCTGTCCATGAAGAATCACCCAATATTCAGAATAAATCTCAAGACATAAGCTTCTTGTGCATCTACGCCTTAGCGTCAGCAACACGCTTTACGCAACGTGCTCGCTCAGTTCTTTACCTCAGCACCAGCGCTGATGGCACCAGCCTCGGCCTTAACCTCCTCACCATGCTCATCCCTTCCCTCGGCAAAGATCTGGTCAAAGTCGTACTCGCCCCATCTGATATCCGGGCTAAGCCCAGCAAACTTCCACACGCCGTCCTCCTTCTTGTACCAGTGCTTGTTGGTGCTGTGTGCGTGTCCCTTCATCTTCACAGTCTTCTGTGTCTCGTCCGTGTACCGTTGGTGGGGTACACGCAGCTGATGCCAGCCGATGACCTCGTCGTCGGAAACCTTCTCCCACTTGGTGCCACCGATGAAGTGCTGGGTGCGGAGAGTCTTGTCACCGAGGACAGTCGGGGAGGAGGCCATGGCGACGAAGTCGTCGGCGGACATGGCGGGCCATTCCTTGTCGAGGAAGGAGCGGTAGTCGACGTAGATGGTCTTGGCAATGCACTTGCGGAGGCGGGACCAGTCCTGGACGGGGCAGGGATGTCAGCGGGATCCTCTGGTTGGACTGAAGGTGAATGCTATACCTTTGAGTCGTAGCTGTCAGCCCACTCGAAGATGGCGGCCTGGAGTCCGAGGACATCTGGTGATGTTAGCGAATGTTCGATGTTGCTGCACATTGATCAAAAGGCATACCCTCAATGGTGAGACCGGCGTGAGACATGATTGAGATGTGATTGAGGAAGTGGTAGTATAGAGAAGGTAAGAATAGTCTGAGACGAGGAGCAAGTAGAAGAAGGGTGAGAATATGAAGACATCATGACTGCCTTATAATCGGAGCAGTGCTCATTCGAACTGTGGGTCCGGACATTGAGCTTCGAGGAGAGCCGGCGGTTAGTGCCGAGATAGAATACGTGGGGGAATGCTTCGATGACTTCTTCTATCGCTGGGAGCAAGGGAACGTCAGTGCAGGCCGAGCCTACAAGCATGGAGTCTTCAACGTACTATATACAGAGATCTAGTTTGATGTCCCAAATCCAAGACTAACCACTTACAAATCCTCCCAAGCAGCCATCACAACCTCCGTCGTATTCTGCAGCACCTCCTGTCCAGCACTCGTCACTGCATCGAACAAAACCCGATCATCAGCTGTACCATTACCATGCCCGCCGTGCTTCCCACCAGCACCATTCTTCCCCTTCACCGCTTGATCCCACTTGAATCCAAAATTGACACACAACGCCACCACCAAAGCAATACACACCACAACAGGACCAATAGCATTGTCAAAGTCCCGTCCACTTCGCGCCATGATCAGCCTGCTGCGCCAGATGTAAAGACCGTAGCCCCATAGAGCCGTAAACAACGCTACAACCGTATACACAACAGCCAGGGTACGTGCAACATCGTTGTGCTCGCCGGCGGCATTGTAAAGACCCACTGAAAGCGATGCGAGCAGGATACTAACGTGCTGCCATTTGATGTAAGTGCGCTGGTTGGCAAGGTATACCTTTGCTTCAACTTTCACAGGACCTTCATCCTTGATCCAGTAAGCAGGCTCCGATACTCCAGGAGGCAGCTTGACCTGACCATGACGATGACGACCTGCATACTTTGACATTGAAAGATGTGGTAGGAAGCGTTGGAAGCCATGCGCAGTCTCGCCAGTGTTGATGTCCTCGTCTTCATCTTCTTCTGCAATCGTTTCATCGACTTGTGTTGACTTGGCAAGGGCAGTACGACGGGTCATATCAGCGGTGGCCTTTTGATCTTTCTTGCCATCTACGGCAGGCTTCCTTGTGGTTTCTGGTGATCCAACAGGAGAGATTGTGCTTGGCTTGAAGTTTGCAGCACTTGCACGACGAGTCGACGAAAGCATACTACCAACTGCAAATTCAGCTTGAGCGACCGACGCTTTCCGTTCTTGTTCCTCCTCAAAAGCTTGATGAGGATCACGACGAATATCGGTGTCGACCTCACTAACCCAGAACGGAAAAGTATTGACATGATCGTCGAAAAGCTGGGCGACACCTTGGACGAACTTTGAGAATCGTGGAGACTGTTTGACAAGGTGAGATGACATGACCTCGGAAACCCATTCATAAGTCTTTGATCCCCGGATGCGGATCTCAAGTAGAGCGTAAGGGAAGCGGTTGATTTCACCTTTGCGAATGGTGTTAAAAGGATACTCCAGATGTCCATCATCAATATCTTGACGATGCCACGAGTCCGGATCACGACATGGCCGGTCAGGATCCAGACAGTCTTCCCGAATGAGCGCAAGATTCGTGTCCAATGTGATACGCACCCTGTTGTCACCAGGTATTTGGAATGCCATACGCTGATAGTTTGCACGGAGGACAGGCTGGAGGTTGTTGTCCTTGATGAGATCTTGTACTTCTTTGATAGACGCCTGTAGTTTCGTGACCTCTTCGGAAGACTCTCCAACGCGGTCCTTTAATCTTTGAACATCCTTGTCCATCTTGTACTCTCCAGACAGGAAAGGTTGAATGTATTTCGGTTTTGTGGTAAACTTCAACTCATCGCTCGTGTCGTCCTCGTGGACTGTCTTCTTTTCTATATATACCTCCGGTGCAACTGATAGCTGATCATACCATCGTACACGTAGAGAAGAGGCGTCCGAATTGTGGTCCACTTTGGCGTTGTACAAGGAGAATTGAGAGTTGTCAAAGTAGATGGACGTGACTGTAGGGTCTTTCTGATGTCCTTCGGCAATCTTTGATGAGTTTGGGTTGTAGATGAGGACAGGAAGGCGTCTTAGGATGACTGTCTTGAGCTCGAGGATGTTCTCCGGATGTACCCAGACTGAAAGTATTGAGTTAGTTGAAGTCTGATATCGAGATAATATACATTACTCACACTTATGCGTGGTATAACCTTTGTCCATGCTGCCGCTTTGAGACTCTGAGAAAGATCTGCTCTTTCCCTCTTCCAATTGCTGCCGTGCAAAAGAGTACATTGTCGACAAGCGGAACAGCAGCGGAGAATAGTCCTCCTTGTTGAACGGCAGAGCAGCCAGACGGACCTGCATGAGTGGTCTGACTCTATAAGATGCACCACGCCGCCTATCATGCTTCTTCGTTGCCTTAAGAAACCCAGTATAGTTGATTCTGCTGTACTTCTCCAATTCATTCATCTCCTCAGTGATACCGTCCAGCTCTTTCAACACATCCTGTAATGTCTTCTTCGTCCCCTCATCAAGCTGGACTTCACTTGGCACGTCATCACCTTCGCCCTCTTCTTTCGATTTGTTCACGATAGGCTCAAGCTTAGCCTCACAATCGGCAGCTCTTTCCCGGAGATTCTGCAATGTCGAGGACTGAAAGTTGGCAACCTTTTCCAGCTGAACATTGACAAGCTCCTCCACGAACTTGCCCTCGTCTTCATCGGTCCATTGATCACCTTCATCTGCAGAACCATCGTCGGATCCATTGTCTCGGAGGAGATCTTTGAGCTTGGGATAGTCAATGTACTGGTCTCGCCATGGCGCATAGATAGTACGCTTCAGACTGCGCTCGAAATGCATCTTGTTTTGTTGAAGGTGATTCCTGTTCGAGCTTTCGATATTGCTGAAAGACAGACAGATTGAGCTCAGCACATAATGTGCCTGATCTTTTTCTCGCAGCCAATGCAATGATCGTCACCTTGCAGGACAGGCTCGTCTTATCCAGCCAACCGCCCACGTGCATGAAATAAGGTTCTCACGTGCCTGGGAACATCTCGGCAAAATCATTGGGTACGTCGTCGGACTAACCGATTGACGAAACACCATTGAAACCACCATCACACTATGCCCGAAGCACAAAACAGCAGCAAGCTCATCTCTCATCTGAAGACAATCCTCCTAGAGCTCTGCCGGTCGCCGTACCCACACGTCCCCAACCCGCCCGAGCTCAAGAAGCGAGCCTCTGTCGCCCTCATCATCCGAATCAATCCTCAATACTCTCACTGGCCAAAACCTCAAGACAATCTCCTAAGACAGACAAGTCATGCAGCACGAGTAGAAGAGTACTTCAATCAAGACTGGGTACAAGCTGGCGAGCCCGAGGTCCTCTTCATCAAGCGCGCGGCTCGTACAGGAGATCGCTGGACTGGTCATGTAGCATTACCTGGTGGACGGCGAGATCCCGAAGATGCCGATGACTATGCTGCCGCTGTTCGTGAGACGGAGGAGGAAGTCGGGATCGAATTGACAGAAGAGAATGCGATTCCTGTGGGCAATCTGCCGCAACGTCTCGTCACAGCATCATGGGGAACGACACCCCTCATGATACTCTGCCCGTACATCTTTCTCCTCACAGCATCCAATCCAATACTACGCCTACAGCCGTCAGAAGTGGCGAGTGCGCACTGGGTACCTATCCGCCTTCTTCTTGATCCTGGCCTTCGCACCTATGAAGCCGCAGACGTCTCTTCCCGCCTCTCATCCTCCTCCTCTTCTCCCATCTACACCGCCTTCCTCCGCACCATGCTCGGTAGTATGCTCTTCAGCGCCGTTCGCCTGATTCCCACCTCCTCCATCCATAGTCCACAATCCCCCGGCTTCAATCCCGACCTCGCCAGCACATCCACATTACTGCTCCAGCAAGCCCGGTCCCTACTCGGCCTCACACCCGCAGACCGGCCCCCACTCCTCCTCTGGGGTCTCACCCTCGGCGTTCTCGCCGACTTCCTCGAACTCCTCCCACCCCACGATGCACTCAGTCTGTGGACCTATCCCACATTCTCCGCGCCAGACGTGCGCGTGGCAGTATGGCTGCTCTCATGGCAATTCCGGCGGGACAAGGCGTCTAAGCTGGAGCAATCGCGGAGGAGTGGCGAGGGGCAGGAGGGGAATGAGAACGTAGGGATGCCATCAATGGCCGAGATAGAAGTCGGGCTAGATAGTGTGCCCCTCCCCCATGGGCGGCGTCTTTCAACGGCTATTGTATCAGAGGACCAGACGCAGACGCGACTTGCAGAAGAGGCAGAACCCGGGTACACCGCAACGCGGCCTCGCTCTCTCTCCCCCGCCGACCGCTTCCTCTCCCGCCAATCCGGCGCCGACGTAGAAGACACGCCGCCAACCGAGTCTATCTCCGAAGGTCTTCCCCCTCCCCTCGTCGAAGTCGGCATCGCAGGACTCGGCGCCGGCACACACTCTTCAGAGTCCCATGCACGACGACAACGGCGCAGTTCAAGGTCGAGTCGCGTTGGGTATATGCTTGATGGGTACTACGATATCATGCGACGGGCTGTGGCTGTGGCGCTTGTGGGGCGGGCGGCGATGGTTTTGGCGCTGTTTGCGTGGGTGTGGCGGATGTGGAGGAGGGAGAAGAGGAGAAGGGCGGGTTTGTTGTAGGAGTTGAAGGGAAATGTATGACATTTCGAAAGAATGAGAATCACGACTTTACGATGTGAATAGCGAGACGAGGCGTATGCGCGGGATATTGGGTACAATGTATGATCATACATAGAGCGAGTGTGATTCGAGAGGCTACTGTGCAAAATCTTCCTCTCCCATTCGTCTGGCTAAAGGCAATCTACGACGCCAGCCAAGCACTCTCAGCCTTCATCAATGCTCCGAGTAGTCCTCCTGAGCCGGCACAGCCTAAGGCTAAGCAGCAGGTCCTCATTGCGATCACATAGGCTCTCTCACAATACCATCATAGTCTCTACCTCAAAATCCTCTCCCAGCCATAGCCTGCGACTGCAAGGTAAACTTCAACTGAATATCCTTGCCCAGCCTGAACAACGGAGGGAATCGGGACAGCAGCGGATCATTCCTGTTCGACTGCGAACGCTCCATGTAGCTCTCCCCTAGCCTGTTGAGAATAGCCTCCATGACTCTTGGTGCATGTTGAGCAACATCAGCGTCCTGAGTAGTCTCAAGGAAGGACAAAGCAGATCGAAGCCAATCCATGCGTTGAACCAGATGGCTGTCAAGATTTTCTGAGATGCAGGCAGCAACGGAAACGGTTACGATAGGGTTGACGTCGCGGAGGAGGGTGGGTTCAACGTTATAGAAGAACAGATCGAATAGGTCCAGTCGGCGGTCAGATTGAAGCCACTGCCAAAGAAGTTAGTCATGTAGAGTAAAATAAGACAGCAGATTACTCACAGTGATGATCGCTCGCTCATAGTCACCATTCAGCCACAACTGCTGAAGCCCACCAACGACCGGGTCAACTGGTGGCTCTGGCGCTGCTTGAGGCTCACGAGCAGCCAATTGTTGAGCTAACTGTGCCTGAAGCGCCATTATCTCCTTTTGCGAATCAGCTAGCATGCCAGTCATAGCTTGAACACTGTCCACCAGCTGCGTAGTCAAATTTGTGAGCTTGTCAATCTTCTTAGCATCAATTTGACGTTGAGCATTCAAGTCTTGGACTTGCTGACCGACACGCTTCTCCATATCGGCCGTCATCTTGCTTGCTGAGCTAACAGCTAGCTTCTGGAAAGCTGGAGTGATGGTCTGATTCAATGTCGTGGTGAAGACATTCTCAACATGACTAGCGACCTTACTTGTGAGTTGGCTGTGTAAGGTTGAAACGACTTTGGGGTCCTGCATAGCGGCAGCGATAGGTGCAGCCAGAGCAGCTTGCAAGTCCTTGGACAAGGTGGCTTGCAATTGTTGAGCAACAGTGTCAGCAACCTTGCGCTCAACAGCAGCTGACACAGTCTTGGACATTGCCGGGATAACAGCTTTTTCGATACTGCCGGAAATGATACGGTTCAGACTCTTTTCGACATTGTCTGTGAGTGTGCTGGAAACAAGGCGAAGAACAGCATCCTGCTTCGCTGAACCAGACGCCTCTGCAACACGCTTATCGTCATCAAGACGACGGTACAAGTTCTCGAAGAGGTCACCCAGAACTTGAGATAGGACTGAGCTCAACGTTGTCGACAAGGCTTCGCTCATAGTGTTGGCAAGCGCACTTGCGTCAAGTGTGGCCTCTGTCGAAGACGAAGGTGTAGATGGCAATGGCTGTACTCCATTGCTCTTTGTGACATCGCTCGAAGGCTTGGGTGTAGCAGGTTGTACCTGTTCAGTCTTTGCAACTGGAACAATCGCTTTGCTTGAAGGTGGATCAGCAGGAGCCTTTGACTGAGAAGTCTGAGCCGGAGTCGGGACAGATATTGGAGGGTCACGAGCCGCAACAGGGACGTTCACAGGCCTGACAGCTTCTACCGGCTTGGCTACAACAGGAGTGGGAGCAGCAGCCGACTTCAAGGGCGTAGCCTTTGTTGCAGGAGTCGATGTTGCTTCAGACTCATTGCTGTCCGGACCTGTCAAAGGCTGGCGAAGTTCTGAGATCTCAACAACCTCTTCCTTCACAGCATCATGACCTTCAACAACCTTAGACTCTGATGTCCAGCCGAGATCGGCAGACTTGAGGCTGAGGCAAGTCACGCCACGAGTATGCATGACATATGCGTCGAACAAAGACTTCTCGCCATTGCTTTCACTTGCGCCAGAAGGTGAATCAGCCAAGTCCAAGCTAAGTAGCTGTCCAATGGATGCTAGAGATAATTCGCGGATGCCGCTCATAATGGCAGTCGATTCGGGCTTGGGCAAGGAGGCATCTGAGATTGACAATCGTTTCATCAAGAGTGCCTGACTGATGGTCGGAATGTTGTGCTTTGGAAGGGAAAGGTGGATCAGGAATACGGAGTTGCGGGTAGGATGACCAACGGCGATGATGTTACTCTTGCCGTGCCATGCAATACTGCAAATTGGGTCTGTCTCATTCTCATGAGGAAAATTGACCTCTTGGACGACCTTGCCAAGACAAAGATCCCATAGCTGAAGGGTATGGTTCTGCTTCAAGCCAACAAGCAGGTAGCGTAAAGCTTGACCCTTGACAATCGACTTTTCCCTGTCGACAAACATGACAGATGTGGCCCAGGATTTCTCATTGGGAGAAGTGGTCGGAATGATCATGATCGGAGTCTTCACTTCAACCTGCTGACGACCACCAGCTGGATCAGCTACACTCGGATCAGTGTGCTCCCTAATGTCCCAGAACTTCAATCGACCCGCCTTGTCGAGAGACACAATGACACTGTCATCTGCACTAAATGAAAAGTCTTTTCCAGCTTTTCCAGTGGCAACCTTCAGAGATTGATAGTCGAGATATTTTGCAGTATCGACCATACGAGTCGACTTGTCGACAAAACCATTGCGAAGCACGATATCAGGCCAGACAATGTGGATAGATTTGCCACGACCGACAGCAAAGAACTCAGGATGCTTATTACTCAACTTGGCGCGAGTCTTGAGCTGTGCACCAGATGTGTTCTCCTCAGCTTGAGGCAAAGGTGGGAAGATGAAACCATTCTTGTCAACATCTTCGTCACCAAAGTTCTCAGTATTCTGCACGGACGTCCAATATACTGATCCATTGACACCAGTGCCAAGAACAGACTCGGGGGCCGTCGAAGCAGAACCACCTGCAGCACCACTCATGCTCAAGTTGAATATCTGGTTGTTGGCACCCTTGAAAACTTGCGTGTTCTTGCCATCTTCCTGCCTGATCACACGAAGACCTCCACTCTTAGTCATAGCATAGACAATGAAGTTTGTAGTTGCACTGGCCAGAGTACGATCAATTTGATCAAAATCCTTACGCAGACTTGCGATTTTCATCACAACGTCTTCGCGAACAGCATTAGCTTGTGGCAGATTGTTGACGTTGATAGCCACAAAGGGCTTCATGGGGAAGTTGTAGACAGGAACGCCACGGTCAGCCTCAGCTTTGCTCTCAGCTGCATCGGCGACTTCCCAGCTGTCCGCGACGGGCTCCTGACCCCTGGCGATCTCATTGATCTTCGCCTCGAAACCTTTCGCCATCTCTGGAGTCATTCCTTGCTCGACGTCAGCTTTGGAGGAAACTGCTTGTGCAATCTCATGCTTGATATCCTTGGCGACAGCTTGTGCATCATCCTTGGCCTTCAGATCTTCACCATGTGCTTTGATCCTATCACTAGCGGAGAGAGGCTTCGAGCTGCTCGTTCCATCAGTGGCACCGATGCCCAATAGTGCTTCAACTGTTGAGCGGCCTGTAGGTTCAGCAGTGATGGTAGGAAGATCGTGCTCTGGAGAGGTAATGGTTCCATCTGCAGCAGAGGCTGCAAGCTGTTCAAATGGATTGACGTAGGTGAATGGTGACTTTCCACGGGTGATATCAGCTGGTTGGAAAGGAGTCACGGGTTCCGCAGTAGGTTGATGTGCCGTCTTCTGCTCTGAAGCTACCTTCACACTTGCTGGAGAAGCAGTGTCAGGACGGTTGAGCAGGTTCAACAACAAGCTCTGCGGGTTCGAGGCTGAAGACGACTCATTTGCAGCAGGAGTCACGTGGGGAGATGCCCTGTGAGCTCCTCCAAGCAAGTCAGAAATGCTGGTGGGAGGATTATTGGCCGATACAGATCTTGGTCCAGCATTGCCAGAGGGTTGATTGAACTTGAGAAGGTTCAGCAGATTGGCAGTACGATCTGACGATGCACCATCCTGGGTATTGAAGTTTCTCATTGACCCTCCAGCAGGTATGCCAGGAGACAAAAGACCAGAACGCTCAACGCTTGGGCTAGAAACGTAGGGAGGCTGGTATCCTGATTGAGGCTGAGGGTGGTGGATTGTTGATGAAGGTGAAGAAGTGGGTGTGCCGTTTGACGCCTTGAGACGAGCGAGGAGATCGTTAATGTCAGCCATGGTGGCAAGGAAGGTGAAAGTCGATGCTAGCTTGTAAGAACGCTATTTCAAGTCGAAATGCTTAGAAAAGATGAAAACTATATCTTGTTGAAGTGTCAGCGTCAGCAGCTTCACCGCTCAGCCTGTGAGAAGTGAGTCCAATATGAGACATACATTGGAAAGCAAACACGCAAGACCGCAATCGACGAGATCCCTCAGTACCGGTTGATCTGAAAGACAGAATCTCGATACGGCAGTAGGACAAGGTAACAACGATTACTTTCGCTTTCGTTGTGATGCTTGAAAAAGGACGCAATGCAGCTAAGCTGTGTTTCAAAACTGTACCCACCGGATCTATCGGACATAGAAAAAGCCTGGGGTAAAAGGAGCCACATCAGAAAGTACGAAGCGCGTTTCGTGTACTTAGCTGGACTGCTTCATTGTTGTTTCATTCAAAACTTGTGTATTTAAGGCATTACTCTGGCGCTGGGAGCCGGTAGCAATCATCAGACGCAAAAATGATGAACGCTTTCAGAATACTTGGTTTGTAGAGAAAACAGAAGACGTCTAGACACCTTGCTAACAACAAGTGTATAGGGGACTTGTCCCATCTGATCTCAATCCTTATTCTATTACACAAGATGAAGACGTCGAACGTGAGCAAGAGGCTACTATCGCCAATTATCCAGCGTGACTGACTTATATGCGCAAAGACCGCATCTGGTATCTCATTCAAGAGTCAAGCATTATACCTATTCGTCTACCTGTCACGATATCTCGACCTCTTCTGGACTGCCTTCGACCTCTCAACCGCCTACAACACCATCTTCAAGATCGTCTTCATAAGTACGCAAGGATACATCATCTACCTTATGCTACACGACTACAAGCCCACTCATGATCCCAACTTGGACACGTTCAAGGTTGAATACCTATTGGCTGGAGCAGCAGTGATGGGCGTTGTGTTTCCATACAAGTACTGGCCATCTGAGGTAAGGGCGATGTGGCCTTTCACAATGGAAGCAGGGAGCTGATGTCTGCCAGATCCTGTGGGCATTTTCGATATGGCTGGAGTCTGTTGCGATCCTTCCACAATTGTTCATGCTGCAGCGAACGGGTGAGGCTGAGACAATCACCACACACTACCTCTTCGCGTTAGGGGCCTACAGAGCTCTATACATACCAAATTGGATATATCGTTACTTCAGTGATGGATACTTTGACCCGATAGCTGTGGTGGCTGGTATTGTGCAGACTATCTTGTACTCGGACTTCTTCTACGTCTACTACACAAAGTAAGGCACCTTCCGATCAGATGTGGTATTTGTACTAATCCAATCGCAGAGTGCTGCAAGGGAAGCGCTTCAATCTGCCAGTATGATGCTGGACGCAAATCAATCGCCCACAAGTACCTTAAAAGCAGTGTCGGTGATGCGAATATTCACGGCGCGCCGCCACGAAGCTCGAGACTTGACGATATGCCTAAGGCAGCTGAAAGTAGTATGCTATCGCTTGCATTGGTTCTCGTGTATAGCATGAGGGCGCAGGACGGCAGTGTCGTATCAGGCTTGTGCCGGGGTAGAAAGAGAAGCTGTACTTAGTCAATGCACTCAGCGCTGAGATCAAGAATTAGAATGACATATGTCCTATAATGACAATGTGCTTCGTGATCCGATCGATGTGGTGTTTGATGTTTTCGCTCCCAGAGAATGAGCAAAAAAAGGGTCACATTTCCCAGAATGGAACCTCAATGCTGCTTCATTCGGACCTGACCGCTTTCCATTTCTTTAACGACGACGACAACACACCGCCACCCTCACGTCCCTCTCCCACATATTACCTCTGCGCCGCCGGTTCTCTTGATAACTGCGGAGATGGCCATGCGACAAGCCTTCGGGCGCCAAGCGAGCAATGCCATCCGACCTCAAAAAGCACTTCCCGGAACTCGTAGAGGACTCGCTGCACCAGCTTCCGGTAGCTTCAACTATCAGCAAGGAGACGCATCTGGTGTAAGATTCGCTGCCAGAGACATGTCCGGACCAGTGACCACGCTCGCTGTTGTCGCCAGAGCTGGAACAAGATATCAACCATTACCTGGTCTTGCAGAGGGTCTCGAGAAGTTCGCATTCAGGGTACGCATATACAAGAAATAGGCTGGCGGCAACCAAGCTGATACAAGGACCTTCGTAGAACACGAATAAGCGATCAGCTCTCCGCCTCCAAAGAGAGGCCGAGCTTATGGGTGCCAACTACTTTTCTTCCCACAGCCGCGAAAGCATTGTGATTGGCGCCAAGTTCTTCCGCGACGACCTACCATACTTTGTTGAGGCGCTTGCAGAGGTTGCAAGCGAGACGAAATACTTGGGTAATTGCGACAAGGATGAAGGTTCAAATGACTACGACTGACATATTCCAAGACTACGAATTCAGAGAAAAGGTCGTCGACATGATTCACGACTCGCAGAAGAAGGTCCTCGGTAGCACAAAGGAATTAGCCGTATCATCTGCTCACAGTCTCGCTTTCCATCGTGGTCTCGGCGAGCCTCTCCTCCCAACATCCTCCACGGCTGTCGACAAATACCTCAGCCACGATGCGATTGGTGCTTACTCCACTATGGCATACCGTAAATCCAACATTGCTGTCGTCGCCAATGGTGCGGAGTCCGGTGAGCTCTCAAAGTGGGTGAACCAATACTTCGGCTCCCTTCGCACTGATGCCGCTTCTGGTATTCCTTCTCTCAAGGTTGAACAGACCAAATACTTTGGCGGTGAAGAGCGCATCGCACACGGCAACGGAAACACCATGGTTATCGCTTTCCCCGGCTCTTCATCATTGACAGGTGGATTTTACAAGCCTGAGCTTGCAGTTCTTGCAGCACTTCTTGGTGGACAGTCGACCATCAAGTGGTCCCCAGGTTTCTCCATCCTCGGTCAAGTCGCCCACAACAACCCAGGCATCGACATCACAACGAGCAGCGCAATCTACTCTGACGCAGGTCTTCTATATACCACACTGTCCGGCTCGGCAACCACTGTCCGAGACGCAGCCCATGCGACTGTGAAGGCGATTCAGAACCTTGCAAACGGCAACATTGACAAGGAGGCATTCCAGAAGGCTCGGGCAAACGCCAAGTTCAAGGAGTTGGAACATGGTCAGACTGCCATGGCTGCACTTGAATTGACCGGTGCGGGATTGGTACAGGAGAACAAGCCATACCAATTGGACGAGTCAGCACAGAAGATTGGTGAGGTGACAGAGGAGAAATTGCAGGAGGTGAGTTTTGTTCCATTCGGGAGGACGGAATCTATGCTAACATGTACAACCCAGGCTGCCAAGACATTGCTCGAGTACAAGGCGAGTGTGTCTGCTGTTGGTGACTTGTGGCAACTACCGTATGCTCAGGATCTTGGTCTGCAGGTGTAGATGGCGGGAATGAGGTTATAAAGCGTGACGATGTATATTGAAAAGAAAAAGAGGAAGAGTCGTTCTCATATCCATCAAGACAGACTATCACCGAAGAGATGTCGTGTACCATTATGATGTACCAGGCTGTCTCTGCTGCAAAGTGCCATGGCTTCCGCCACATCTGTGACTTCCTTCTGTCGATGTGACGTTCAATGACACTCCTCTTCCCATGTGAAGTGTGACATTTAATGACACTCCTCTGCCCATGTAAAGTGAATTAAGTACGTCCTCTTCGTCTCATCCTCGCAGGGACTGTATCCTTCGGTATCGGAGCGCTGGAGGAGCCTTCGCATTGAATAAGCTTCTTCCGTAACAACAACGTCACAGATGACTTTATGGCAGTATGTAACTGACCTTTCGTAACCACTGATTCTGCTTAAGATTGTATAACTTCGATTTCCATCACGTCTTCACGACTACTGAACAAGAAGGCAAGGGTACGAAGGTACAGAGAGCAAGTGATTGACCAACCACAACCCTGCCCTTAACCACGTTCATTACACGTGACTCGGCCGGAGCTCGCGCCGCCCGTATCGCATCAGACTGACTGCCAAGACTGTCTCGACTGTCTTTTGCAAGAGGAAAGCGTCACTATCACCCTTTGCGCCTTTTCTTCCTGCTCTCTCACTTTCGTCGCCTCCTCCTGCTCGACGTACCTGGCCAAATCGCGGCCTCCGTACCTGGAACGCTGTCTCCATCGTCTGGTCTGATCTCCGTCCAGACATGAGCTGTTCAGCCGCAGCTTCATCTTTGTTTCAGCAGTTTCGAACCCGTCGCAGATCCGTCTCAGCATCAGCCTTGTCCATCCCTCAGACACATTCAGGATCGCGTCATGCTAGAGTCAGCATCCTCACCAAAGCTGTACACTTCTCCACATTCAGCGCAGACTGCACATCGTAGCAGTCCTCGACCACAAGCAAATACACACTCTCCTAGACTTCGCTCTAAGAAGTCCTCCACCTCTTCTGACTCTCCGCGGACTACTTCACCTGTAGCACCTCAGTCTGCTTCCTCCCTGGTTTCTCAGTCATCATTTCCGCAACAAAATCAGCAACAAATACAAGAATCCTCAAAGCCGGAAACAACAGATCACGGCACACAATATACCCCTCCAGACTGGCCGCCAACGAGTACGAGGTCTAGTTTGAGAAAGCTCTCCGAGGTCCAGTTATCCTCTGCAATATCAACGGATCCTCCACATCCATCAACCACCGCAATCGTGGCTCCCTCTGCAGTGTCGACTGCTCCCCCACCAGCAGAACCAGATCCTCGACTAACGCCTCCACCTCTCGCTACAAGCTCTCATGACGGTACATCGTCATCATCAGCAGAGCCTCGATCGACATCACAATCACAACCTTTGCATCCAGCAACAGCAGCTGCGACTGTACGTCGAAACCATGCCGCAATATCAACCTCTTCCACACGAACGAATAGTCCTTCCACATCACAGCGATCGTCAAAACCAAAAAGACCTCGATCTCAGCATCATGGCGCGAAGAAGTTGATGCCTGCAAATTACGCAGAATGTGATCCGAAAGCATTGGCGAGTCTGATAGCAGATATGTTGATGGAACTGATTCGGTTTAATGATGATATACCAATGGGCAATAACCACTTAACACGGTTTCATTCGAGGTATGTATCAGCACCTCCACGTCGAGATTATTTCTAACCACATCCTAACGCAGAGCACCACCTGGGATCTCCGTCCACGACTACCTCGCCCGACTGACCCACCACGCTACTCTGATCCCGCCCATCCTCCTCAGCATGGTCTACTACATCGACAAACTCTGTCTCCTCTACCCAGCTTTCACTATAAACTCCCTCACCGTGCATCGTTTCCTCATCACCGCAGCCACCGTCGCCTCGAAAGGCCTTAGCGATAGTTTCTGGACGAATAACACGTACGCGCGAGTGGGAGGTGTCACGATCAAGGAGCTGGCATTGCTGGAATTGGAATTCTTGGAGAGGGTGCAGTGGAGGATCGTGCCGAAACCTGAAGCGTTGGTGGAGTATTATGGGAATTTGGTGGAAAGGAGTGCGGATTGGGCGTTACAGAGGAGTGACGATGAGGTGGAAGGCGAGGAGGGAAGAAGAGAGGCGGGTGATGAAGATGACGAAGAGATCAGTGATGAAGACATGAGCGATAGTGTAGAGGATGAGGATGAAGAGGAAGCGGAGGATGTGACATCGAGAAGAGGCGGGCCTGAACCAATGGATACAGGGAACGCTGCAGAAGCATAGGCAGGAGGATGCGTGAAAAAAGGAGGAAGGAAAACCCTCCCATTGTACCAACAACATTACCCACGAGTGCGAGCAGAAACGATGACGCTCACAATGTTCAGCCCATGCTGATGTCAGCGAAACTGTCTCGAGCATATAGATGCGCGCAGACGCTAACTGCCATTCATATCCACATCCATGGCATGACCGTCACCATTCTGATGACCATTCCCATTGCTCTCTCCATTTCCACCTCCTTCTGCCCCGCCCATAAGCTCCTCTACCGGCCGCGACAGACAGCCCGCACAATTATGCGTAACCTCATGCGCAAACACATCGCAGTCGATGCAGAAATGTTCGTTGCACGTCGTGCATCGATACCGTGAACTCTCACTTGCACCGCCCGTTTGTCGTAGATTCTTCTGCTCCTGCCCCCGCGTGCCAGACATCGCTGCCCCATCACCACTTCCATTCACCTTCTCCATCCCCTTCTCCAGACCAGCAGGCACGCCCGGAAACGGCATCAAACACGCCTTGCACTCCAGACTCCCCGCCTTACCAGCCGCCTCCCAATCAACAGCCTCATAATTCCTTAACGGGAACAAATGGTGATAACTTCTCGCCAAATGCGTGCTTTGAATCAACTGAAGCTCACACACAGGACACTGACTTGGCAAGCCGCACACTTTCGACTTACATCTCGGACACGCATATCCGCCTCGACTCGGCACGCCGTGACATGCGCAAAGCGAGGCGCTGGCTTCGGCGACGCGGCTGGGGAAGCCCATCGTGAGTAGACTTGGTGCAGACGCGGCGTCGGAGGCCCGAATCGCGGGCGGTGTGGTGTGTGCGAAGAGGAGGTCCCGGAAGTGCTGTTCATGCAACGCAACGCCATACGCCGCACTCGCAGCCGCGCCCGTCGAGCCAGCCTGAATACCGTTCGTCTTCGCGACCAAATCCGTACATATCGCAATCCGCGCCGCCAGCCCCACCACGCTCACTCTGATCTTCGAAGACACCAAAGCGCGTATCGTCCCGTGAATATCGCCCGGATCCGCACTCAACAACGCCCCAAACACAATCACAATCTCCCTCGTCCCATGACTTGGCGTATGGAACAGCGCCGCGCGTGCAGCTTCAAGCGCATTCTGCAAACTCGGATTCCCGCTCGGTTCCGTCGTCCGCAGCGCTTGCAACGCCGCGATGTGCTCGGCGGGGTTCCCGCTCAACTCGGACACGCGCACAGTCAGCCCATCCCGCATCCCCAGCACACCGAGCTGGGAAATGGGGTTCTGCTCGAAGAAATCAGCCACAAACTCCGCTGCATACCGCAATGTCAGCAGTAGCCGCGAGGGACGAAGGTCCTTTTCGGCCATGGCGGAGGATAAGTCGATGATTAGCATGACGTGCCGGATGATCCCGCGCTGGAGGGGAGTGGTGTCCTTGAGGAGGCGGGCGCGTTTGGAGGCCGAGGCGAGAGTGCCGAGGGTCGAGGAGAGAGAACCGGAGGGGTCTTCGGTTATGGTATCCCAGGAGCGTTGGATGTCTTCCCAGCGTTCTTTGCGGGCTGGAGGGGCGGTGGCTCCGGCGGTGGGCTTGGAGGAGCGGGTGCCATAGGTGGAGGTGGAGGCGGAGGCGTCGGGGAGGAGCTCATTGTCGGAGAGGTCTTGGATGTATTCTTCGTCGGAGGAGGCCATGGTGCGGGTGTTGTAGCATGGTTTGAGGTCACGTTATGCTGTCATGAATAGTAGTACCAGATCTAGACATAGATCTGCGGCAACGAGTATCAGGTCATGGACATGGAATTATTGGGAAAGACATCTTGTTATTGCAGTGTTTGTTGTAGTCATAACACTGAAGATATAAATGTCGAGATACGCGTTGTGCACGTGATAGAATCACCTCTCGAGTCATATTTGCCACAACCATCTGCCAGAGGCCAGGGTACTCTCCTCCATCATAACACAGACAATGCAGACTACACCAACTTCTCCCTTTCCTTGTCCCGCTTCTTCCGTCGGCTCTTCTCCTCCTTGTCCCTAGTTCCACTGCCCTTCTCCCGACTTCTCTCCTTCCCCTTCCTCCCCCTCTCTGGCTCACTTCTGAAGCTCCCAGAAATACTTCCCGCTCGACTCGCACTAGGCGGCCACGGACTGACTCCACCACCAACCGATCCATTTCGTCCCAGTAGTATGATCTTCGGTGGTAGTCGGCCGCCATATTCTTCCATCGGATCAATACCCTCCAAGTCTTCAAAGACCGTCAGCGGTGTTTCTGGCATGTCTTGCTCGTGTGGAGACTTGGGTGATGGTGTTCGAGGCTCTGTGGTGTGTGGTTGTGCATTGTGCGAGGAACGTGTCAATACTAAAGAGGTGGCGTGACTAGGGTTGTAGCCGGGTCGCGGATGCGTCCGGAAATAATCTGGGCCTGCCAATGATGGACGTGGTGTAGCGTGGGCTGGCTGCGTTTCATGCCAACTATTGTGGAAGAGTGTGCAAAGGTTGAAGGAGACTGAGATAGCGTGGCCCAATAGATCTGCTTTCACTTTGGCCAAGGTCTCCTCGCTTCCATTGGCAGAAAAATCCAGTGGGGAGTCCGACTCCAGAGTTTCATGCTGACGAAGAGCATACAAAGCTTCAACTAGTGCCCAACAGGTGCGGGCGTGAATGAGTATGTCGCCTGTGAGTATCGTCGTGCTGTGAATCGCCTGGCCGCAAAGATCGAGATAGATCTCCAATGTCCGCTGCTGGAACGTCTCCGGCAGCTCCGGGGGAAGCCCACCCTGTAGATGATCGTTCAAGACCATAGTAACACGCCTCAATGAGTCAGCCTCGTTTTTGTCTGGTTCACTGGCGGAAAGAGCATGCTCGAGATTGCGGGCGCTCTGGAGTAAGTGGTCGAGGTGCGCAACAGTGTCGTTTGAGACGTCGCTCTGGTCGGTTTTCAGAGATTCGCACAGGCTCCAGCAGAGAGTGAATATGGTTCGAGCATTGTCGGAGTTGTGGCTCTTGCCGTACAGCTCTTCGCGATGGAATGCGCTCATTGATTGGAGAGTGACGCATAGCTTCCAGCAGTCCTCGAAGCCTTCTCGTAGTCCATTGATCCTAGCGCTATGCTCCTCCGTAGCTGCCGACATTCCGTCGTTGTGCTTGACGATCGACTCTCACTTTAGGAAACGACACAACCGCAAGGCACGCACTATTGCAGAGATACCAGGAAACAAAAAGGTAAACACCATTCACCGTAACAATAAACTTGTTCCCATCACAAAAGCTCACAATGTCGCACTGTGCGTGTACGACAATCATACCCTAGTCATTATCGTAACACTAGCCCTCGGGTATTGATGAAACACCCAACAGGATGGACTTTCCTCATCGAGGAGAGTGCCGCGGACGTTTGTGGGACGTGGTGTTGCTCTACTATCGTCCCCTTTGTGTGACAAAGGCACGCAGAGATAGTGCGGTTCCTCAGAAACCAGGTATGCTCAGGACACGCAGGCACATTCAAGTTGAGGATAACATTTACGATCCTCGTCATTTTGGTATGCACGGTTGGCTGTTGAGAAATTCTGGAAGTGAGTGGCCGCTTCGCGGAAGATAATTTGCTCGCTTCGCTCGCCCGCTGCGCAGGCAGGCTACAAGGTGGTCAACTCAATCGCGGCTAAGTAAGTGTGCAGTAAAAAGGAAGTGACCGACGACGATACAATTGAGTGACGAAGGGGTGGCGGCACATACATAGCAGGGTATGCACGAACAGAATTGCTTCAATCTATCTTCTCAAAACATATGTGCTGCTGCTGCTGCTATGTTTCCTCGATCAAATATCCACGAAATAATTCGACGAACCTGACTATCACTGCGACGATGCGCGCCTCCGTGTGCAAGAGCACCATGCTCAAACGCTGGCCGACATGCTCCTTGCCCATTTTGCTCACATGTAGCACTTTTCTTCCTGATGCCTGGTCTGATGTCGAGGCTGCGGCGGTGAGTGCCGTAGGTTTCGAAAGCTCCCTCCGACTGAGGATTTTGGTCTTTTTGTTTCGAAACCCCACAGCTATGCGGCTCTAACGAGCGTGTGACGACCTCCGTATGTACAGAATCGCGGATCTCATGCTGTGCTGTGTTGTGCTGCCGCCGCCGAAGCCGACCTGATGCAAGAAAGCAACGCACCATAGTCACTTCAAAGGTAAGAAATCCCTCAACAACGCCACAAGATCGTCCTGCCTGCTCAACTGTACCAGGAGTTTCTCCTCGCATTCCCGCCACGCCCACAGCGCTTCCCTCTCCACATTGGTGAGATATTTGTCTTCATGCCCCCTTACATCCAGTCTTTCGGCTTTCTCAATCACGGTGTGCATCTTGTCCCGCTCAACTTTTATGCGCTGCAACAGCCTCGACATGGCTTTGTAGATATCGTTCAGCACGAGCTTGCGCATACGGTCTTGATCGTAGAACCAGAGATAGATTGTCCTGCTCGGCTGTCGACTGTTGTCTCGAGGAATCTCCTGGGTGTCAACATATCCAGCTTCTTGCATAGCGGTAAGTTTGCCGCGCAAGTCTTTCTGCCGCATCATACCCAGCGCGCCAAGCTGCTTTTCGTCGAGCTTACCCTTCTCGTACAGAATCCGAGCGATACGTTTCGCTGTAGCGCCGAATCGTGCGGAGATGAGGTTGTCAAGCTCGAATTGCATAAGATGTCTTGCCATGACTTGATAATCACAGCCGTAGTTGTTGTCACCCATGGCTTTGAGAAATGGTGGCGAGGATTCGCATAGGATTTGGAGATGCTGCTCAATTTTGCCAGTGAGCAATAGAGTCTCCTTATTTGAGCTCTTCTTCTTTTGAGCATACGAAGGCTCCTCGTCGTCATCACTGAGATGAAGAGTCATATCTTCATCATCTGCTTGCTCGGGTTTTGTCTTTTTCGTTCCAGTATCCACCGCCTTTGGTCGATAGTCATAGTCACCCCACGACTCGGCAACCTGATAGGCTGAAACTCTGAACTCTCTTTCATCTTTCTTGTCATCCATATTAGTTTCGTCCCCATCGTCATTATCTTCATCCTCCTCTGGATATTCATCATGGCAACGTGGTATTCGACGTTCTAGGCATCGTAATGTCTTAAGATATACCGAAGCTGTATCAACGCCAAAGCGGCGCACGGCCAAGTCATGAAGGTACATGCTGCGTTGCGAGACTTGCATTTTCTCAAAGTTGATGCGAAATGCGTTCCATGACTGAAAGGGCTGCGTTCAGTATTGTGCGCAACAGCAAGGCTAACCCAGCAAAGCGATGACTTACCGGAGGAGTTTCTTCTTTATCATTTGCATCATTACTATTCTCTGCATTCTGCAAGATCACAGACACAGTCTCACCGCCATTTGTTTTCCGTCGTTTACTGGACTGACCAGCTTGTGCTTGAACTTCCTCACTGCCATCCCGACTCCGTTTCGTCACCCCGTTCGCTTGTGATTCCCGCAGTAGTCCTCTTGTTGCCCGATTGTTGTCCATCCAGTCGACTTTCCTTACAGCCATGGTCAAGTTGAATTCCTTGGTTGCCTTGGTACCCTTGACTTCACCACCAAACGTCTCCTGCGTCACAGTCCTTGCGACAAGCGCATGAAAGTCAGCCTGAGGCATCAAATCTTCATCCCGGACCCTGACAGCGAATTCATCCGTGAACAAACTGACGGCAGCATCCTCTCGTCGTGGTGCGAAGTAAGGCCTTCCATTGCTCTTGTGTTCTCCATTCACCATTGGTTTTGTGCCGCACTCCTCCTGATCACTGATTCCGTCCACCATATCTGTGTTACCATTTGGCAATGCTTCCTTCCTCTCCAGCTTCTCCTCCTCTTCAATACCCTTTTCAATACTCTCCGCATCCTGATCATCGAGAATCTCCTTCCCACCCGCATGTCCATAATAGTGTAAAGTTGACATCAGATTCGCAGCATCTTTACCAATCAACCCACTAAGATCGTGTACCATTTGCTCATGTTTCCCAGCTCGTACAAGATTATATGCATTTCGGACATTGGCTTCGTAATATGTGATACCATCATCGGGAGAAGTGTGATACAAGGTGAGACCTTGCTGGATGAGCACGACAAGGCCATGTCGGATGTGTTTTGGAGGAAGTTGGCAGTTACGAGTGAGGTCGGCTATGGGTGTGCGACCGTAGGCTAGGAGTGTGGTGAATATGCGCTGGTCTTGTTAGTTTCCACTGAGGATGTGCTGCTGAGTCGTCTTGATCTTCTGCAAGGAGTCTCTTACAGCAGGTAGTTCTCCGTAGGTGGCATCTATAATGAGCGCGCAGAGCTCGGCGAGGTTCTGTGATAGTGATCAGTATGGTTCCCTTATGCGCCAGGCCCGGCGAAGAAGGACTCCAAGTACTTTCGACATGTTTTCAAAGTGATAGTAACGGTTCTAGAGATCTCACTTCTCCAGAACCAGCAAGGCTACCGCGACCGCAGCATGTGTCTCTGGTCGGAAGACAGAGAAGAGACGCGAAGAAGCGTCGAGAAGTGAAGAAACAGTAGAAAAGACTATGGTATTCTGAGCACACACACTTTGACGCATTTCCACGTGCTCGGCACTTTTTAATGTGATCACGTGTAAGGGAATCTGGAGCTCAATCGCATTGACGAGAACATTGAAGCCTCCAGCACGAATCAGCCACCAACTACAAGCTTCAACCCTCCTACTCAATCACAATGGCATTCGCATGGAAGGCCGCTGGCATCTCGTACGCCGCAACTCTTACGAAGTCCAGCTGGGTCCGGCTGACAAATGAAACAGCTACAACCGTTACCTCGCAATCGCTGCCCGTGTCGTGCGTCGGTCCCTGAAGGAAGACAAGAGATTGGCTGCTGAGCGCCGCGGAGAGATGGACTTGAGATTTGCAAAGTGGCAGGTCAGTTGGAACAGCGGAAAAATGGGCACAAGACGCATTGGAGCTAACAAGGGTGGAATACAGAACGGCAAGCAGGGCGAGATGAAGAGCGTGGCTCAGGCCAACGACGCTGCTGTACATGAAGGTGCTGGATCATCGTAGAGAGTCTTGGAGAGTGATGTAGCAAGAAAGACTAGGTGAAGGAGGACAATGGAGGGTATAGCGACGCTTTTCTGTATAGATGTGTTCGTTCTGAGAAGCCGCTGGACTTGGGTCGGGCTCCGCATCTCAAAAGTGCAACAATCCCAATCAATATCCATCTGAAAACCTTCATCTATTTTGTCTACATCACACCTTGACGTAACGTGACGCCGTCTGTGATGATAAGTAATGACATGACATGATTACATTCGCCTTATGAAGTTGTAACAACACGTCCGAAAAAAGTTCCGCAGCGATGAGCTCGACGACCGGAGATGGCAACGTCGCCCATAGTACGTTATCTGGAGATATCAATGTGCTGAGCTGATGATCCCTGCTTACAGAGTTTGCTGGCTTACGTGTTGACGGCAATGATGCGAAGGACGATCCGTTTCGGCATGTCATACGAAAACACCACCACGCTCGTGACATAACTGCTGAATTCACGGATGCTGCAAAAGGTTGTATACATGAGATTCCTGCACTAGGTCACTCGATACGGCTCTATGCTAACACTATACAGTTCTGGAGATTGGGCAACTGGTCAAAGATGACTCCTTCAGTCTCTTCGAGTCTGTCCAGTCTTTGGAGATCATGGATCCAAAGATGGACAGCGGTATGCTCGCCCTAGGAGAAACACTCGACGACACTTTCACCATCAGTCGTTCTCTCCTGCCCGTCGAGGTCCTTGCCATCATGGACCAACTTCTATGCTACGAAATGTCCTGGCATCAAGGCTATCCTTTAGCACAAAACATCTTCACATCCCACCACATCGATCACTTGCTATCTCAATCCAGACCACCTCAAACTATACCTACATTCCGCGATTCCGCATCCGGTCCGGACAATGAGCCCGATGTGTTCGTGGAGGGCGTCCTCAGAGCTTATTGTATAGGTGTGATCAAATGCTGCGATATTGTCGTCGAAACGATCGTGGGACAGCAATACTATGAAGAAGAGGACTTCAACACAAACACGTTCAACCGGAAGCTTCTGGTCGATATCGACGATGATGCTTGTATCAAGTTGCTCGATCAAGCTATAGAATACCTGCAATCCGAGACGACTCTGGACCGCGATGTGCAAGCTGCATTCATCACACGCCTACAGATGAGGAAAAGCTTGATTCTGACGTTCCTGCCAAATCAAAGTATTCTGTACGCACCAAAGGACTGGTCCCGCTTGACACAACAAGTCACAGATCTACTCAGCACACACCCCTTAGCGACACCGATCCCAGAAGCATTCAGTGCAAAGCTGCAAAGACGACTCGCAAGCACTCAGCCACCACGACCAATCATTGACGTCAGGTTCGAGGAAGCATGTCAACAGCTCAAAGCGTTGTACGTAGATTTGGAAGAAGTTCTACGTTTGGGCAAGATCTGGACGGATGATGCTAATTTTCCGCTCGCGAATCTTATGGTACGTCGTCTTCCATTCGGGTCACACCAAGACTAGACTAATCCTGTTCCTGCCAGACAACAAGCCTCGCCTTCTGTAATCGTCCCAGCCAACCTTCCGCCCTCTCCCGCGCACTCCTCCAAGCGCTCCTCTTAGCAGACGGACGCCTAGCCAACGTCCCAGGCGGCAACATGCAAGCACTCCTTATCGACGCCCTGCGCGAGCTTCTTCCCGAAGACGCTGCACTGTCAGAGTCCTGGTGGCAGATTGAGATCCCTGATGACTGGCGCTACGAGCTTGCCAAGGATGTTGACACTTTTCTGAGTGAAGGAGCGCCGGTAATGGAGGGTGTGCTGAGAAGCTTGTGTCAGAATCCGTGCAGGATTAGGAGGTGTCTTGTTAATGCACTGGAGGATGTGGATACTTGGTGTAGTAGAGTGAGCTTTCTTCGTTTCTTGAAAAAAAAAGCAGCAATGTATCAAGGCTGATATACAAACACAGATACAAACACGGCACGGTCTTGCAACAGAACCATTCTTCAACTCGAAGATGAATCCTTTGGTTCTGGCTACTCCAGGCGACATCAAGTCATCAGCAATTGCATCTCTCATCCACAACTCAATGTTCCAGCTTGCCCGACATCTCGAATACCAAATGTTAGCCTGGGTAATTTCATTAGGATTCTCCCAAGATCTCTACCTGCCGCACGAGTTGAGCTCCATGTACTCGTATGTTGACCCCCCTTACTCCTTGAGGAAGTCCTCCAGCCACATACATGCTAACACTCCGTACAACCAAGTTACCTCTCCACCACAACGCTCACCCACCTCACATCTCTCACAACACACACAACCTTCCTCCGCAGCCTCAACACTTCCCTTCCACGGCCTCGCGCCCGTCGCCTCGAGTCACGAATTCAGATTCACGAACTTCGCGTCCTTGTCCTTCGTGCCGAACAGAGCTTTGCAGAGGGCCTGGCAAGCCTGTATACCCTACTCGACGATCAACAGAAAGGTCATGTACCTGCAACGGCCCACTCGCAGAGTCCCTACATTCGCGCCTCGCTACAGACGGAGTTGCGTATGAAGCCGTTCCTGAGCCTTCGATATGCGCCTGCGCCTTCACCCATGTCGAGTACTATAGCAGGAGGAAGTGCAGCAGCAACATTAGCGCCCTCAGCTCTCATGGCTAAGAGACAAACCCTCCTCATACAAGCTCGTACCTCTTTCGCATCTGCACGGACATCTTACAAGTCGCTCCTCCACTCTCAGCCTTCATCCTCAACCTCAGCGTCCGATTATCATTGCAGTGCCGCACTCGGATCGTTGGGCTGCGACCAGGCGTGGAGGAAAGAGATCCAAGCAAATATGCGAGCGTGTATTGCTGCTGAGCTCGTATTGAGGAGGATCGAAAGTGCTGGAGCTGATGGTGGTAATGGAGGGAAGGCCGCTCTTCGGTGGCGAGTCGAGGGGCTGGAGGAGAGGGAGACCAAAGGGGTTGGACGTTGGATCGTGCCTGTGGTGGTGAATATATAAAGATTTCAGCCTGGGGAGTGCCGATCGAGATCCTTCGATCATCTTATGCTCATAGATTCTGACGCCACCGAAAGCGCGATAGCAAGGCGATTGTGACTGTCGGTTCCTCACTGCCACAATCACATCGTTGCTGTTGGGAAGTAGTACTGATCCCATAGGAACTCGTAGTCTTCGATGATCGTGCCCAGCATGTCCAGCAGTAGCTTGCCACGCATCTTCCCCGTTATGCCATGCACCCAGCTCCTGTCCAGCATGTCAGTACTGAAATTTACGTTACGTATTTCAACGCGGCACTCACTTTGTGACATTCTCATAAAACGCCCCACGCATAGCCCACCACGCCATTCCCCAACCCCTCCTCGCAAGCTCCTCCCGCTCCAACGTCGTTAACCCGCCGCGGCCACTTGCAGCTCTCTCCGAAGCATCCTGCTTCGCCAACTGACGTGCTCCAAACTCAATGCCAAAGCCCAACAGCCAAGGACGCCAATTCCGCTTGTCTTGGCTGCATCGAGCCATCGCCACGGCATATATAACAGGACGCAGGATGTATAGCCACTCTGCGATCTCACCTTTGCCGGAGATTCGAGGCAGCAGTGCTTTTGCGGGCTTGACTTCGTCGGCGGTGAGGACGCGGGAGAGGAGGTACGAGGATATGTCGGAGGTAGCTGGGAGGGGAGGAAGAGAGCAACCGGTGCGCGGCATGGACCATGTAGCCTTTTCGTCGGTGTGAAGGTGCTGGTCATGTTCGGCGTCGAGTTGTGCTGACTCTTCTAGCATGCTTTGATCCTCGCGAGCAGGTAGTGGTGGTGATACTAGTGGGCGGGAGTTCGTAAGTCGAAGAAGTAGAAGTCTACATAGTGCTTTGATTGCTTCGAGCAGCACGACCACACTCCAGCGAACGCGCTCGCCTTTGCGCTTTGCGGCCATTTCCCATAGAAGCTCGGTATATTGTACAACTTGGAGGACCGTTGCGAGGCGACTGTAGATTGGTGACCGCTGTGTCCAGAACTTGGTGTAGCGGGTATGTGGTGTAGGTCGTGATTTTGGTGCCGTCGGGAGCTTGGATGATGCGCTGCTAAGAAGGCGGTCATGGTAGAGAGATAGGACTTGAACACCGCTGTGTACTGTAGAAGGTGAGCTTTGAGATGAGACTGGGGTGTATAGGAAGACAGACCAGCTTCAGATGCAAGATCTGATTCTCGATAGCGTCCTACAGATCGTGTCAGTCATGGGAGCTGCCGACAGAGTTTAGCATGATGTACCAGGTATGATGTAGGTCAGCGAGCGGAGACCAGACTCAATCTGCGACACAGCGCTGGCATTTTTTGAGATGAAGTCGCCATATAGATTGAACCACTTCGACGATGGTGCAGGTGACTTTGCCATTGGCACGGCGGTTGTGTCTTGTCCCATTGTGAGATGAGATGAGAGCTGAGAGGAGGTGCTGTCTCACCTCATCGCAACTGCTCTCTTCAACCGAGGCACAGATAAGATTAGTAGAGTCACATCGCCAAGACAGCATTCTTCTACAGCTATAGCTACGTCTGTGATAGTATCATAGCCTGCAAACTGTTTACAATTATCATACTCACGCATCACAACATATACGTAGAGCATGTTCAAGAAAAAGCCACAGATCAAGACACTGAGTCCCCTACGATCCTCAGACCGGCGAAGAACAGCAGACAGAATTATTGCAGATTACAAGCTCGAGCCGAAGCAAGCAGATGATGACACTCCAGAAGCAAAGGCTGCAGCAACGGAAGCCAGGACAGCTTTGAGGAATTCATTACTACCGGATAGTGCTCTGTCGGCGAAGTTCACAACCACGAGCGGACCAAGTCTTACACAAGTGAACGGGACTGTGTATATTGGGAGCCATGAAGCTGGGGAGCAACGAGTACTGTGGTTCAGCATAGATGACACGATATATCCAACATGTTACACGTTATGGCACTGTCCAGGAATAGTACCTCTACTGCATACACCAGCAGTTGTGATACAGAAGATGCATGGCGGCGCAGACCTCATGACACCTGGACTATATGGCCCTCCATTCCCCGCAGGCGCTACGAAAGGAGCAGTCGCCGCAGTGGCGGATCTGGACAATCCCAGCGTTCCCATAGCAGTGGGCATTTGTGAGATTGACATAAGCGCATTGAAGACGACAATAGGAGCAAAAGGTCATGCAGTAAAGAGTATACACTGGTCGGGCGATGAGCTATGGGAGTGGAGTACCTCGGGAAAGTCTGGTTCAGCTGCACCGAAAAGCTTGGATGGCTGGCTAGCAGGAGGGATGCAGGATCTAAGTCTTGAGGACGACCCGGACCACGAAGATGTGGATGGAGGAGTTTCGCTTGAAGACCAGTCGTCGAAGAGAAGCTTATCTAGTAAGGAAGACCTTGCAGAAGTGGTCGACATGCCGGAGGAGGAGATGTCGACGAATGGTAAGGAGTCATGAATCGATCGGATAATGAGTATTAACGATGGATAGACATTGATATGGCTTTCCACGAAGCATTTTGTTATGGCGTGCATCATCACTACACCTCCCAGCCAGACCTCCCTAAGCACGGCCTAACATTTCCACTCACACAATCCGTGGTCATGTCTACTCTTGTGCTTCCGTTTCTACCAATATTCACACCTCAACAAGCAGAGTCCCTCGTCATCAAGAAAACAAGTTATAAGAACGCTAGAAAGTTCATCAAGTCTTTAGACAAGCAGAAGTTAGTCCTTACAAAGGACAGGCCTG
>Ga0268250_10000124_pt1 | contig 36357 bp, 36 predicted proteins | sample AgamicAsSfe_FD_200448 | JGI IMG/M metagenome (GOLD analysis project Ga0268250, IMG submission 200448) | Agave microbial communities from Guanajuato, Mexico - As.Sf.e (v2) (version 2) | ecosystem: Host-associated > Plants > Phyllosphere > Phylloplane/Leaf | place: Guanajuato, Mexico | collected...
AAGTAACCTGCGAATCCCCCTGGGGCTAATACGATAGCATATGCAGAGAGTACCGTCCTGCGGTTCAGCTGAACACATCTGACCTATGGCGTGCATCGGAGCGCGGAGCTTCATCAGAAGCCATCGGACTATCGGAGCCCGGATTAAATAAGAGCCGGGCGTCGCGTGGTTGCTCCACTTGAAGCTTGTAACGAAACCGAATGCATAATCCTCTATCTAGCCACATACAGCCGAAAATTCCCCTATTTCCTTCTCTCTGCTACCAGACTAGAAAATTCGTCCAGCGACGCTGTCTGGAGGATTTCGAAGATGCTGACTTTGGCCTTGACAACGCTACCCAACCAGTTCCGAAAATCTACAGCAACCAGAGAATCAACGCCAATGCTTGTCAGAGCATCACCAGTGTCGATGTCACTCTTCTCCAAATTGAACAACTCGGCAACCTTGGCTACCAGTAGGTCCACGATGACCTCCTTTGACCTGCTTTCGGACAACGATTCTGTCGACAACTGAGACACCAGGCCATCGATGTTCTTCGATGATTCGGACTGTGAATGGACCGAGGCTTCTGTCGCGGTGGCATCGCCCAATCGCAGAGTTCCCAATCGGCGGTCTTTCCTCACCGCTGGATCATCCACCAAGTTGCGGTACCCAGAAATACAGGTAATGACCTGGCTGTTCTCGGTACGGCGTCGGTTTGGATTCCTGATTGCATCTTCAAACAGTCGCAATACATGGGCGATGGGCAAACACTTCATGCCAAGGGCCTTCTCCACGCGCATCTTCACTGCATCTCCACCTTGTGCGACGTACCCAACATCATCGATTGGACCAAGATCGATTGTCACAGCGGGCAGGCCGAGTGACGTGCGGTATCGCGCGAATGCATCTTGAAACGTACCACCAGCAGTATAATTACTCTGTGACACGTTACCCAGAACTCCTGTGGCGGAAGAGGTCGTGATGAAGAAATCCAGGCCTGGCAAGTTGTGGTGAAGGGCCCAGGTGCCGGTGACTTTGGGGCCGATAGCTTTCTGCCATTGTTCGAACATCATGCGCTCAAAGACCGTGTCGTCGAGTATTGCGGCGATTTGAAAAACCCCGCGGATTGGAGGTAGCTCTTCCCTCACTTTCGCCAGGAGACTACGGACGGACTCTCCATCGGAAATGTCACAGTTGCGCAAGTAGACATTGCAACCGTACTTACTTCCTTCTTGAGCCAACGCCAACCCTTTTGGGTGAGCCACAGCATTGCGGGAGACTATCATCAAATTTCTGGCCCCCTGTTCCATCATCCAATAAGCTGCGGCAAGTCCGATACCTCCAAGACCTCCAATGATCAGATAGGTAGAGTCCGGAGAGTCGAGGCCAAGCGAAGGTTTAGTCTTGGGGATGACATGCACCTCATCACCAGGCTGTGGAAGAATGACAGCACTGCCCAAGTGGCTCCCACCTCGGATATGCTCAAAAGCTTTGTCGACCTCGTCCAGCCGGAAGACTTTGGCTGATGTAGCGAGCCTAGCTCTTTCGTGCTGCAACAACTCAATGGATTCTGCTAATGCCCTGTGGAATATCGTGCCTCTCATATCGCTGTATTGCAGGGTATCAAGGCCTGTCATGGAGACCCCACGGCCAAACGGCGTCATATCAAGGTGCTTCGACTTTTCTAAGTCGGCCCTGCCAAGTTGTATGAAGCGGCCAAATGGGGCAGTACACTCCCAGCATGCCTTCAGCAATGACCCGCCGACAGAGCTCAGCGTCACATCCACACCTTGACCATCGGTCTGGGACATGATAGCAGCAACAACAGAAGCGGCTTCGCTAGGCAAGATATGGCTACTGGAGACGTTGTAATCTCTTAGCAGAATATTGCGCTCTTCATCTGTTGCGCAAGTGACAAAGACCTCGGCTCCGATGTTCTGCGCCAAGGCAAGAGCAGCTCGATTAACACCTGCCGTAACAAAGTGTAATAGCACTCGCTCATGCTTCTGTAATCTTGCGATATTGCGCAAAGCCAACCAAGCGGTCGAACACGCATATGGTGCGGATGCAGCTTCCTCCCAAGTAAGATCGTTGGGAATTTTGACGACGCATGTCCAGTGAGCGCGGCTGACATTGCTTATGGGGCCTCTAAAGATACCGCAGACTCGATCACCAACACATAGGCCGGAATCTTTTGTGTCTGGACCAAGCCTTCTAACGACACCGCTGCCTTCATGAGCGGCCGGATCGTCGTCTTCAATTGCCTCTACTATGTTCAGGCCAAAAGCTTTCGGCTCGATCTCAATCAATCCGCTCGGCAAATCTTCCACCGTGCTGGATGTTTCCACAAAGCAGGATCCGATACCGGATACACCGCTGCGTGTTCGTTGAAGCCTCAGTGTTTTGTTGGAATAGCTGAAGTCTTGCAGGTAAGGAGGTTGGTCGCCTCCACTAGCAGCCCTATCCTGCGCAAGATCTGGATACAGACGAGGAACATACAGGCCTTGGTCTTTCACAGAATATTCCCAGTCCAAGTTGGCATTACCGGATGGGCCATAGTCGAAACTCTGCTGCAACACGTGCGCCAGCATCTGCAGTGTTTCTGTTGGCCACGATTGCTGTGGTCGCTCACATGCCAATCGAACATATCGCTTACTTGGATCTTCGCGTCGCAGAGTCCTAAACAGACCAGCCATCTGAGCAAAGCGTGGATCCTCGTTGTCAACTGCTCCACCAAAGCTTAACCAGAGGATGCCTTTAGAACGAAGCAAGAGATACCGAAGTTTCTCAAATGCTTTGTCGTCCATGGTGTCGATGAAGGGTGTATGATGGTCGAGCGCCACGATGAGCAGACGGTCATCATTTGCTTCAACTTCCTCGAAAGTCTCCACTGAGGGCGCCGATCCGGTGACGCGTTGTACAGTACTAGCGACTTGATCTAGCCAGGCCTGCGGCTCCAAAGTTGACGGTACAACGAGAGAAATCGAGGATGGATACAACGGGTCCTGGTTCTTGGCGTGCGTCAAGATGGTGCTGGTAAATTGGACCTCAGGATCTTCGCAGTCTCCTATCTCAAACTCTATGCCAGTAAAGCCCGCTGCTTTCAAAGCCTCATCCCACACATTGAGGTTGACGTAGGGGCATGTTTGGCGTTCAGGCTCCTCGCTCAACCACCATTTTTCCACGGTCCCGAAGATCAACTGAACATCGAGCGAATCTTGGTTTCCTTCGAGTAGAACAAGCTGGCCTCCCGGCCGTAATAGCTTGCGGACATGCGATAACGTACGTTTCAAGCTTGTTGTCGCATGTAGCACATGTGAAGCTACTACAAGGTCGTAACTCTGAGCTGCGAAACCTTGTTCTAAAGGATCTTGCTCTATGTCGAGCTTGGAATAGCTCATCTTGTCTTCCCAAGCCGCAAACTTGGTCTTCGCAGCACCGAAAAATCCTGAAGAGATATCTGTGAAGTCATAGTGTCCGAGTAGTGTAGCACCTTGCCCCTCCTCCGATCGGGCAGCGAAAGCATCCAAAGCGACGGACGTTGCTCCGCCAGTTCCGCCACCAATCTCGATAACTTTGGCACCAGGCTCTACGACAGAGTAGAGCTCAACCACTTTTCGGAGGTGCTTGTAAGAGCCGTTGCATAGTTGCGGTAGTTCTTCGTAGTAGCGATTGAGAAGTCCGTCTTCCATCATCAGCTCCAAAGGTGTCAGCTTGCCCTGGATGATGTCACACAAATGTTTTCCAATGCGATGGACCATTTCTCCAGACGCATTCGCTGACGCCACCTCAAGGCAAAGGCTTTGGATGAAAGTCTCGCTTCTCCTGGACCACGAGTCGCTTCCAGACATCAGAGTACCATTATCGGCTACCTGGATGACTGCACCCATCCATTCGAAGAATCTCTTGTGATACCAAGTCCACTTATCGTCCGCCTTTGCTCCCAGCTGCTCTAGAGCTCTAGCGATATGGTGGTAAGCGACTTCGCGGACGTTTCTGGCGAATGCTAGCTCAGGCTGGGTCAAGAAGATCTTCATTGACTCTCTAATACCATCTGGGACCGTGTAATTGATATCAAGTTCCCATCGGCTCTTTGAATGAATCGGTGGGTGCGATGCCTTTGCATCTTGGGCAGTCGTTGCCGCTTGGGTGACTCGTTGGAGACGGAATTGCTCGATCTCGAACGTGGCTGTCTGGGGTTCGCCAGCAACGACAGATTCATCGTCTCCTGCGGCGTATACGAGACCTTCGAAAAGTGACCCTTTGGGACTTGATGATAGACAGTTCAAGTTTGCGAACAGCCTTTGGCTTGCATGTGTACCGAGCTGCGAAGGTACGGTAACCCTTCGTATCGATCGAGGAATAAACATCGCGTCTTTTGTAAGATCTACAGGCAGAGTCGCATAGCAGCACTGGAAAATTGAGTCCAGTGTCGTTGGGTGTATCACGTATTGCTGTTCGCGTTCAAAGGCCGCTGGAGCAACAGAGAATTCTGTTTCCGACCTTTCACCAGCAACGCGACTGCTGATGATGTTCTGGAACGTTGGACCGTGTTGGAAGCCTGAGTCTCGCAAACGCTGATACAGAGTCTCGGGCTCTATATTCTTGGTGTGCTCCAACCGGGAAGGTTCAAGGCCAGACATGATTTTGGATGTTTCCAATAGACGTGAGCTATTGGCCGCTTTGGCCGAAATGCCGCCCTTGCAGTGCTGTATCCAGGAATGTTTGGCGCTGACCGACCACAACTCAAATTCGTACCAATCTGTGCTGTCCAAGTCCTTGTCGCTGCAGGGGCGAAGTGAGAAATGGATCTCTATTCCTCTGCTCGACGAGCTTGACGTGTGCGGGATCATAAGAGCATTGACAATGTCTACGTCTCGCAGGTGGTACTGCAACCCAGCTGCATCTTGGCTATGGTTCCCTTTGAACAGACGCATCGCTTCAATAGCCATTGACACATATCCTGCGCCTGGCAGAACCACACTCGACTCCAGCTGATGATCGACCAACCAAGGAATGTCAGTTGTGCGAAGAAAGTTGCGCCAGGTTGGACTGATGGGGTTTGTACCGGGAATGAGCCTACCAAGTAACTCGTGAGGCTTGAAGCGTTTGAGTCTGTGCTCTTCGGAAGCCCGAGGCTCAAGTTTATAGGCGGTTTGATGGTTCCATGGGTACTCTGGAAGGTTGGAGACGTACTTTGGTTGGTGTGAGAGGGTTGACCGCCGCTTGTTCACTGCCACGAGATGTACTGGGTAGCCTCGCGCCACTAACGCACAAGCAACGTCTTGCATCGTGTCGACCGCGTTCAGAGGCCTTTTCAGACAAGAAAGATATGGAATCCGTGTCTCGCGCAGTGTTTGTCTGACTGGGCCGGACAAGGTATCGTGCGCACCAATTTCTAGGAAGACGGAAACCTGGCGACTTGACGCTGGCAACGTCCGCGGTTCGCTGTGAACTTCGGCCGACCCAAAGACCATGGACTCCAATGCGCTAGAGAACAGAACAGGACTGGTCAGGTTGCGTACCCAGTGTGCGGCGGAGAATGCTGAACGCGAAGTGATAATGCCGCCCGTGACCGGGGATGCAAAAGTGACATCCAGCCTGCCTTCTTGAATGGGTCCGAGAACCTCTTCCAGGCAACTTTGATACTCCTCAGCCATAAACTCCATATGATGTGAGTGGTAGGCCAATGGCACCTTCAGCTTTCGCGCGAAAACATCGTCTGCCTCCAAACGAGTTGCTACTTCTTCCAAGGCGTCCAAGTCACCAGAGATCGTAACGCTAGACGGGCTGTTGATGCAAGCAACTACCACTCGACCCTTGGATGAGACGTCGCTAAGGTACTCCTGTACTTCTTCAACACCGAGACCAACAGCCATCATGCCGCCAGAGAGTGCTGCAAGTTTCTGGTACTTCTTGGCAAGTCGCCCTCGGTGATATACGACTCCAACAGCTTCTTGGAATGAAAGCACGCCTGCTGCATAGGCTGCCGCTATCTCGCCACTCGAGTGACTGACCACAGCAGATGGGGTTATGTTCCAAGACCGCAGCAAGTCTACCAAGCACAGCTGAACAACGACACTGAGCGGTTGACTGAGCTCGACCTCGTGAACCTTGGTACTTCTCGCATCTCGCAATAACTCTTCTCTCAGTGACCAAAGTGCACCAAAGGCTCGCAAGTGTGTCTCTGCTTGATCGATCGATGAACTGAACACCTCTGATGTGCTCATGAGTTCGCGACCCATAGCGTACCATTGAGCTCCTTGGCCATTGAAGACATAGCCTATTCGGACCGGTGAAGACGATGCCCGGATTGGCTGCCGGCGCGGGTCTTCCAAAATCTCTGCTAGCTGCTCCAGGCTGCGAGCCTTGACAGCGATTATCCATGGCAACCTCGATCTGCGCTCAGACAGCGTGTACGCCAGATCATCAGGTGATGGAGCCTCTCCAGAGTGGAGGGCGTTGCGCATGTACTTTGCCAAGTCTTTACTTCTCTTGACTGTACCGGCTTCATCTCTGGTGCTCAATATATAGACCAGAGATGGTGCCTCAGTGGATCTGTGAGGACGATGATCGACTCCGTTGCCCGCATTGCCGTTGACGCTTTCGCCATTGCCATTTGAGGATGCGTGTTTGTGTGGTATGTCAGGACCCGGGGGCGCGTCGAGGATAAGGTGTGCATTCGTGCCGCCGTAACCAAAATTGTTGACGGATATCCTCAATGGCTTATCTCGAGGCCACGGGGTCAGAGACGTCGGAACCCGTAATTTCCAATCCTGCAGCGGAATATTCGGGTTGGCTTTCTCGAACGTAACATTAGCAGGGATCTGCTTGTGGCGTAGTATGAGAGCTGCTTTAATGACCGCTGCTAGTCCGCTGACCGGTTCGGTATGTCCAATGTTGCTCTTGACAGAGCCGACCCAGACGGGATCGCAAGCCTCTCTCGACTTTCCAAAAGTTCTCGCCAGGGCTTCGGCTTCGATCGCATCGCCTCCGGTTCCTGTTAGGTGAGCCTCCACGTAGCCTGTGGATGCGAGATCGATTCCTGCCCGGCTGTAACATTGTTGAATCAACGATCGCTGTGCGTCCATGGATGGAGAGGTTATCGTTCCGGTTCTGCCGTCCTGGTTGACAGCTGATTCGCGTATCACAGCGTGAATGTGATCGCCGTCCTTCACCGCCGCGGAGAACTTCTTCAAGACCAATACCGCCATTCCCTCGCCCCTGCCGTAGCCACCCCAGCGATGATCCATGGAATAGCATTGTCCATCTTCATGTAGTAACCCGAGGTTCGAGATGGCGATGAAGAAGTCCTGATTCAATATCGCGTTCGAAGCTCCAACGATGGAAACATCCGATTCTCGATTTCGAATGCTGTTGACACCCATGTGCAGGGCTACTAGACCACCCGAACATCCCGTATCCACAGTCACACTAGGTCCTCTGAGATTGTAGAAATGCGAAACTCTGTTTGCGAACATCGCTGGGCCATTTCCAGTGACTAGAGACGTAGGGAGTGCTTCCGCATCTTTCATCAACATTTCTGTATAGTCTCTGCCGAAACTTGCTGAGAAGACAGAAGTGTTTGAGCCGGAGAGCTTCTCGGTGGGTATACCCGCTATGATTGCATTAGCTCCAGCCAGACAGCATATCAAGAAAATGATGGCTAGCTTACCATCTTCGGTCGCCTGGTATACACCTTCCAAAAGTAGCCTCAGCTGGGGGTCCATGGCCTTGGCCGCGTCCGCTGTAAGATTGAAGAAAGGCGCATCGAACTTAGTCAGATCTTCGTCAATAAAGAAGCCGCCTTTCACATGGAGCTATAAGTAACAGTTGATTAGCCTATAGCTATGATCCAAAGAGTTCTGATTGGTACTTACACTGTCAGTCCGTAATGGGTCCGGGTGGTATGTGTTAGAGACGTCGAAGCGGCTCTTGGGAATCGGCGACCAGCAACTTTCGCCGTTGGCTAGAGTGTGCCATAGGCCATCAAGATTGGATGCCGCGCCTCCAAATTTGCAGCTGATACCGACTATCGCGATCGAGTTTGACATATCATCTGAGTTCGTGGATTGAACGTCACCAGAACGGTGACCATTGGTGCCATGAACGTTGTTGTCGCCGTTCCTGTCATGGAAACCATTGATGCCATTAGTGCCGTTGGTTGATTGGTACAGCATTGTAATGGTGTGATGGATATTTTCGTTATCGGCTTCAGAGAAGTTGGAGAGATGGTCAAAAGGTAGGCTTATGCATGAATTGCTAATCTTCTTAGAAGCTATCTGGCGCGGAAAGATTAGATAGGTATGTACGCCGCCGGCTTAATCATTGCTAACCTACCAAATTCGCCTCGAGAAATATTGCTGCAACATCCGGGATCACGGCCAAAAGATTAAGATCTCGGATTCCATGATGACGAGTTATTGTTGTTTGTACATGACGAACTCACGTGATCCGGCGGAAACTCGGGGTGATTGTAAGTATGCACAAAATTCCTAGCATGTCGCGTCGTCTGAGCACGAGCTGCAATCTAAAATAACGTTTAATTGACTAGATTGATGGTCTTTCATGGGATAATCGGGCTATATGGCAATCGATGCGAGAGGCAGACCCGACCGCCATCGGGACATACGGGAGAATAGCGACTAGTCCTTTCGCGCTAGGGCCAACATCCATCATTCACATGTTCTTGGTACCTTTCGACTATTCTTGGGACATTTGCTCACATTTCTTATCATTGGCTGACTGCATTGTTTTACGCAACTTCATTCCACGCAGCATGAAAGTCGACATCGTCAAGGTACACGAAATCTGGCCTCGGAGCCATCAGAACACATCACCACAGTCTGCCAACTTGCCTATCTTGGACGCATGGTATGCCTACCGTCGCACTGTACCTACCATATATCTCTTTGAAAAATCCACGAAACCGCAAGACCTTATCAAACGCCTTACTGAAAGTCTTTCTCAAACACTTGATATCTTCCCGCGCTTCGTTGGGACTTTGGAAACAATTACAAGCCCAGATGTGGATGGAAAAGAACTTCAGCGGACCATTGTCAAATGGGGAAGCCCTAGCGATAAGGCAGTAGAACTTACTGAGGCGCATACCAAGTCGCGCATCAGCAGCCTGCTTCCACCTACCATTTTGAATGAGTCTACATTCTTATGGGATTACTCGCCCTCGTCTCTTCGCACGCTATTTCCTGCGCCCTGCTCTCGTCCCCCGGGCATTCGAATCCAGATCACAGCGTTCTCCTGTGGTGGTTTCAGTCTCGGGATCGATTTTGAACATGGCTTAGCTGATGGTTATACGGCGGGGAGATTACTGGAGCACTGGTCGATTCTCTATGGACAAATGTTCCATGGCGAAGACGCGATAGGCCCAAACCCCCCATCATGGCAACCGGAAGTTTTCAGCAGCCAGCTTACTGGTATTGATCTAAAAGAGCAAGGCTCGACACTACTTAAGAGAGCTCAAGCGCTTCCCACACGAGGCCCGTATCGCCGTGCCCTTCAACCGAATGGCCCTATCCAGGGAGCCGAAACCATGTACAACTATGTGTTACATATGCCAGCCACGGAAGTCGAGCATAGACTCGGAGACCTGCAGTCGAAAAGTCCGATGCGCTTGACCGACCAGGCAGCGCTAATCGGGTTCTTCTGGGCATGTCTCAACCGAGCTCGTGGTCATGCACAACGGCCACCAATCGATCTACACCTGGCGAGTAGCTTCCGTTGGCTTCTAGGAGTACGTGACGGGCTACTGGGCTCGCCGTTCGTCGTGGTCATGATTTCCCCTGACGCCCAGAGCAACCCTGCCAATGCTACCGATCCAATCAAACTCGCTACTAGGGTCACGAAGGCCCTCAGCAAGTACGACGATAATGCGATGCATGCAATCACCTATGACGCTACGTTCAGCGACAGTCCTTCGAGTAGTTTCAAGCCAAAGGGAGGCGACGAACATGTAGAGTTCAGCTCCGTCGCTCACTTGGGATATGACAAGTTCCATCTAGGACCCCTCAGCCCATCCTTCTATGTGCCATCTTCATCCATACCCAACCTGTTCGTTTTGACTGAGGCGTTGCCTAATGACCAGGCTGTTGGCAACGCATGGTACAAGAACGGACTTAATTTGTTCTTCAATGTAACCGAGGATGTCTTTGAAGCATTTGCGTCTGAACCGGCGTTGACGGGCTGCGAAGTATACCAAGATGTTTGAAGAAGAGAAGCATTTTCCATGCGACATTCTTACCTGTTCAGCTATATCAATGTCATGCTCGTTCTTCAAGCTCATTTTTTGACTCCGAAGCTTTGTAATTCACTGATCAATGATGTCAACTATTAAATGGAATTCATATCAGAGTATTCAAAGTACGCTGGAGCGATTGCACTAAGGATACGCTCCAATATGATGACTTCTTGTGGGGAGGTGAGGCAATGCAGTTGAAAGGCTTGAGGAAGCGATGGGGCGCAGCGCTTCTGGGAAAGCGATCTCTCGCTGTTACTTGAGTGAGTAAGTTGTGCACAGCCTTTATACGCGTCGCATCATACAGAGTATATCTCTCGCGAACGCTGCTGCCCATGCGACTATCGAAGGAGTCCTCGGGATGCCACATTGCTCGCTAACCGAAAGAAGCTAAGTAGGAGAAACCTTGCTCTTCACCCAACTTCACCAGGCTCCTGTGCTACGGCAAGAATACCACCGCTGATCCTTTTACGTGTAGCCCCTTCTTCAGTACCGGAATATCCCGTCATTTACTTGCTAATAAATGAAAGCAATGTAATTGCCTGTGTACCCGCGCGTCAAACCCGATGAGACTGCTGGTTCCTCTAGGGAACTTGTTAACGCCTTTTAGCTCTGACGTGTCGCATGAACGTGCGCCAAAGTTAAATGCGAAAGTAGTTCGATAATCTCCACGGAACAAACTACTGGTAAGGCACAATCAAATTCATGTACGGAGTTGGGAACGATGAAAAGCTGACCGTAGTATTGAACAAAGCATGATCGCGCTAGAATCGCTCGGCATAAACAAGAGGAGACGAGCTCTCCAGCTAGCATCAGCAACACATTGCTCACTGAAGATCCCCTTCGTACAATGAAACTAGAGTATTCCATTCCTTCTAAGTTACATGCTGAAGACAGCCGCGTACCATGACATATCAGTCTCGCTTGACCCTTCCATTTCCACTGCCGCACTCCAATCCTCCCACAACTCCGCGTATTCTTGAGTACAATCTTGGCAACACCAGCACTCGCCCATGTATTCGAATCCGATCATTTTTCCTTCTCTTGAGGTGCTTCCAGTATGAATTATGGCGCGGCTGAACGTGTCGCTCGCATCTCACTTATACGAACAGTCTCGGCAGCCTCCGGAAAGCTTCTGACCATGCGCTCAAGTATACTTTCCGTATGGTCCGCCCAGCCCTGCTTATGTGCGGCACATAGGACAACACCTCCGAAAGTATGAGCCTGTGGCGCGCCGTATGTCTCTCGATAGCTGCACTCGGAGCATAAGCCCTCGTCAGCCTTTTCCAACATTTCCCCGAGGCCGTTAAACAGCAGGATCTTCTCCCGTGAGAGGACGTGGCGATACTGTTGGAGACTCTCGGTTTCCTGCTTCTTGGTCTTCTTCTGCTCGTCAAGCCTATTCCATAATTTGACGTGCTTCCTCGTTTGCTCGATGACGCGCTTGTCCTCAGGTCTGCCTAGGGTAAGGCCCTCTTCCACAAAGCGGTACCGTCGCATAATCATGTGAATTGGGCCGCCAAAGTAGCGGAGGAAGTTGATGACACACTTCATCTCGGGCTGTCTTGCCCACGCTACGTCCAGTGCCCAAAGCGCCTCGCGGCACTTGTGATAGGCCATTACCCGCTTGGTTTCTGGGACATATGCGAAGGTGCTGTTGATTTCTCCCTCGGAACGGTGCTTCCAGTATGATATACCGTCGTACATTGTATTGCCGATTTCGGCCATGATGTCGAATTGGTCGTTGGTGAACCAAATGTGGTCGAGGTCATTGCAGACCAGAGCAACACCAATGGTGAAGCGAGCGAGCGCGTCGGTATCGCGCATGCGGAAGAATTGCCAGGGACTCTTGGAAAGAGCAACACTGTAACGGCGAAACAGCATGGTGTTTGTCTGATGACGTGATTTTTGCGACGACATCAACAAAAAGCAGCGGTATTCGCGGCACATCTCAGCACTGGAAGGGGCGTGTTAGTGAGGAGACTTCAAAGATCGGATTTGCCTGACAGCGGTGACATACTGGCCTGCTGTTCCTCCACACAATGTATCTAACACCTCGGTAAGACTGTAGCCCACGACATTATCGTCGTTGGCCACGTCCATAAGGCTACCCTTAAATTCTGCGATGATTCCCATGACGATGATGCGCATAAACGCAACATATCGTGACCAATTCGTGTATTCAGGAATGACACAACGAGTATATTCCCAAGCCGTGGCAAAGATCTCCTGTTTGACCCGGTCTGGAAGATCTATATCCTTCAAGTCATTTGCGATGTCGGGCGGGTAGTACCAGCGCTCATGAACGACGACGGCCTTGTTCTTCACTGATTCATCAGATTGTGGAGCGCATTTCTGATCATGCTTGGGAAAGAAATTCTGGATCTCTTGAGAGCGGAGACGCTGTTTTTCTGATTAGAGCCTTTCTCAATGTTGAATGATACTGGACGTACACTGAAGAGCACGACCCCTGTCCAAACGATCCCGAAGCCTATGGCGTTTGCCCAAACTTTGGTCAAAAAGGTAGACATGGTGGTGTCAAAGAAACTTCTCTCTAGAGAATTCGGATAATCCGAGATAATCTTGGCTGTTATGGAGAGTGATCATAGTAATGTCGTGGCGCGCCGCCTTTATATCAGAGTACATGTTGCCAATGCTGATACCTTGGTAGCACATGGTCGTTTCGATCCATAACCCAATTCGTCCCCTAGCGTTTCATCGGCCATTCACCAATGGTCTACGTTCTATCCGGGATTAGAGCAGCTAAGAATTGACCCGAAACCAATGTCTCTCCCGAATCGTAGCAGCGGGGTATTTTCCAGATCTTCAAGGCTGCCATGCAGTATTGAACATTGAGTTCGTTTCCTCCGGCATGGCGCGGTTCAATTCATCGTAGCGTGATAAGCTATCAGCATCTTGTCAGCAAAAGCACAATATAGGTGGTATATCTGCCGCTGACGCTCTTTGGCGCATTTCCAGGCAATTCCGTGCATTTGAGCATCTCTGGACAGAACGTATTGGTAGCATTAACGACAAAGATGGAACGCACCTTCTCCCATATCCCTTTTGCGGGATGGAGTATTCTGCTGGTGGTGAGCTAGACAGTTTCTAAGATACGAAACAAATACTGAATTTTGCCTCAAGATCTTCATACCCATCCTAGGACAAGCTGTGCATCGCCGGTGGTTGCATAGCCTAAGCAAGTACCCAGGACCTTGGTTTAACAGCGTATCGAGTATCCCAAGCGCAATTGCAGCTTTCCGCGGCGTCCAACACCTGTACAACTACAAACTGCATCAGAGATACGGACCAGTAGTTCGGATATCTCCCGATGAACTGAGCTTCACCGAGTCGTATGCTTGGGAACAGATCTACGGTAATCGTGTATGCTCATTCAGGACTATCTACGAACTGGTCGTAATGTCGGCTGATCATTCTGTTTAGCATGGCGACGTGATGGAGAAAGCACCTCTCTTTATCGGTGTTGTAAAGCCAATCGATGGCTGTGTTGGCATTGGCCTCGCTAAAGGATCTGAGCATACCAGACAGCGACGCGCAATGGCCGTCGGCTTTACGAAGCCCGCTCTCATGGCGCAACAGGAAATATTGGAGGTTCAGACCGCCAAATTAATCCACGCCGTCAAGACACAAGGGAAGAATGGTAAAGCTCTGAACATGAGCGATTGGTGTACGACTCTCTTCCTGCTCTCTTCCCACTGAGCATGGTGACATAATCTAATCGAATGCAGTATCCTTTACGACATTCGACATCATCGGTGACCTATGCTTTGGCGAGTCTTTCCATTGCTTGGATGAGGGCGTTGCAACAGAATGGGCGCTGGCAACTACGAATGTTCTCATCTCCTCAACTCTGGACATGGCCGTTCGGAGAGTCACAGGAGTCGGTACATGGCTCAACCAGATGGCGCAAAAGCTCATGCCAAAGGAAGCGATGAAATGGAGGATGATAACCTTTATGAACACGAAGAAGAAAACCTTCGACCGTAAGTCATGACAGGATTTCCGTGAAGGCAAGGTCAGCTAATATTTTCCAAGGTCTTGCTGACGAAACCTCTTCTCACAAGGACGTTATCTATCATATACAGCGCAACAAAGACGCACGAAAGACTCTTGCACCTACAGAGCTCCTCCTCAACATGACACTTCTTGTCACCGCGGGCTCCGAAACCATTTCCACTCTTCTCGTTACTTTCATGTACAATCTCTGCGTCCATCGCGAGATTCACAAACGTCTCGCTACCATGATTCGCACGACCTTCGCGGATCCAAGTGACATCACGCTGCAAAAGTTGGAAGAATTGGTCTACCTCGACGCGTGTATCAAAGAAGCGCTGCGCATCTTCCCACCAGTCAGTTCAAATCTTCCTCGTGCAGTCCCAGCAAAGGGTGCACAAATCGGTCCGCATATACTTCCGGGGGGTTCGCTAGTCTCCGTAGCTCCATGGGCAGCAGTGCGGTCTGAAAGCAACTTCCATCTGCCAAACGAATTCCACCCCGAGCGATGGTTGCGCAACCACCCCGAACAGGGATGGGACCCAGCTTTTGAGAATGACAAGTTGTCCGCGTCGACACCGTTTGGAGCTGGACCAAAACAGTGCATGGGCCAAAGCTTGTCATACTATGAGATTCGTTTGATAGTGGCGCATCTACTCTGGGCTTTTGACTTTGAGCTGGAGACGGAGGGCGTCAAGGGCACAAAGAATCAGTTGTGGAGTCTGAGTCCCTCCACCGAGCTTCTCAGATCGTATCAGACACTCAACCGACCGGAATTGTATATTCGGTTCAAAGAACGGGAGATGGTATAGGGTTCTACACCAGTCGCGAACTCAAGGAGGTGCTGCTCTTGGATCCATGATGTCGGCTAAAGGATGCTTATCATTTTCCCAGATGAGCGCAAAGCAGGGTGAATCGGGCTTTGATCGTGGATCATGTAGAGGTTAGTGCTGCGGAAGCATCCTTGCGATGGAATGGGCTCTTGCCATCTTGTGTCTGCTATATACGCGATTCGTAGCTCCTCATTTCCGGCTGTTCCGTAGTATTGATTGTGCTACAATATTGGCGATGATATTGTTCGCAAAGGGATCGGCAAATAACGTTTCATTCTGAAGATTCAATTCAAAGGAAGCTGTACAGGGCTCATAGAGTTCAAACGATAAATGGGTGTAGCGATACAAAGCGATTGCAGTGCTAAGGAAGCAGTTCCGCAAACAAATCCCACGTAAATGCGTCGGAAAGTTCCGGTTCCGTGCGGAACTTCCGAGGCACACCAAAGTCTGGTCGTAGAACTTGTCTTTGTACGCGCGACAGCGTGTTTGTGATATCATCCTGTAAACACAGTAGAAGGTGTATTCCTGGTCTACAACCTTTATGCTCATGTGGATAGAGGCGGCCATGCGTGCCAATGCGATGTATTATGCGCTACGGGGTGTACAGCATCGCTGCTGCGGACTATCTATTTGGCCGGGCTGGCCTGCGGGTCCTTCATACTGATCAGGACCGTCTTAGATTGCAAGTACTCTTCTAGACCAGCCAAACCTCCCTCGCGGCCGTAACCACTCTCCTTGCATCCGCCCCATGGGAGCTGGGTCAATGGCATGACGGGACTATTAACTCCCACCATGCCAACTTGAAGAGCACGGGTAACGCGTAAAGCACGCGGCATACTGGACGTGAAGACGGCAGCGGCAAGTCCGTAGGATGAATCGTTGGCCAGCGCAATGGCCTCTTGCTCCGTGGAAAAGGTTTTGACCGCCAGAACAGGTCCGAAGATCTCCTCGCGGTATGCGCGACTGTTGGTAGGGGGGTCAATCAGGAGCGTTGGCGGCATGAATAGGGCGGTGGGATGGGTCGGCACCTCGCCTGCAACTACGCCAACGCCCCCGTCGCGTGCGGCATCCACAAAAGCCTGCACTCTCTGATGGTGTTGCTGGTCGACCAGCGGGCCGAAGAGTGCCTCGGTAGGCGGGCCGTGGGCTGCAGCCAATTGCTTAAAAGCGGTGCTCACACCTGCAATGAAGGTATCGGCGATGTCGCGATGGACAAGCACTCGGGAGGCTGCGGAGCACACCTGGGCGCCATTGAGGGCAAATGTCTGCGAGCAGTGCGTAATGGCGCTCTCCAAGTGGGCGTCATCGAAGACGATTGCGGCCGACTTACCTCCCAGCTCAAGTGTAACGGGCTTCAGGTTGCTCTTTGCAGCTGCAAGTTGTACAGCACGACCACCGCTAACAGAGCCCGTATAGGCGATCTTGGCGATACCCATGTGCGAAGCCAGGAGAGCGCCTGTCGCTGGCCCGCCCGAGACCATGTTCACTACACCTGGCGGAAAGCCAGCCTCGCGAAAGAGCTGTCCCAAGTACAACGCGCCCAGGGGTGACTTCTCTGACGCCTTGAATACAAAGGTATTACCTGCTGCGACAGCGGGTGCGATCTGTTGCACGCCAGTCAGCCAGTAACTGGAAGTGATCAAGTGAACGGCATTCTCACCTTCCATCCCGCAAAGATGGGCGTCGCATTCCACGCCCCGATGCCTGCGCATACACCAATCGCCTCTTGGAGCACCATCTTGAAGAAGCCATCGCCGTCTTCCGTGTACGTCGTCCCTGCAATCTTGTCCGTCAAACCAGCGTAGTAGCGGAAAACAGCCACGTGACTTCCCACAACTCTGCGTGCCAGCATCATAGGCGATCCCATGCACTGTGACTCCAGTTGGGCTATCTCTTCTGTATGTTTCTCGACCAAATCGGCATACCGAAGCATCAGCGCACTGCGTTGCGCGCCCGTCATCGCCTGCCATATTGGGAGCGCTGCTTGCGCCGCCGACACAGCCAAGTCGACGTCTTCTTCTAGCGCCACTTCGATGTTGTTCGAAACAAGACTTCCATCGTAGGGATTGTACACCTTCAGTTTCTCGTTGGTATGCGACCCGACATACTATATCCGGTTTCATTAGCTCTCATCGCACTATGTTCCGCACTGTCTCTGCCTTTACCTCATTGTTGATGAACAATTTCTCTTGAATCTTGGTCATGTTTCGGTTGTATGGCTTTATCACAGATAAAAGAGGAAATGGACGCGCGATTGAGCTATCAACAAATCGAACGGTTGATATTTGGAAGAGATGGGTGTCTTGGTAGTTTGTACTGCCTGGTCTGACTTCGACTTCTTTTTCGCTTATTCACCCAGCGACCCCGATCTCAACTTGTGCTGAAGCAAGCTAGTACGAAGCTGATACAGCTGGGTATGAAATGATTGCTCCGGTAAGTGAATACTGCAGTCGTGCTTTTGTCGGGTCATTTCCTTCCATCGTCGGGTCTTTGGCTTACATCGTTCGGGTCGATTGCCTACAACCCGCGTATTACCCGACCAGATGCGCCAGCCGTCAACCGTCCGCCGACAATGGTGCTCCGCTCACTTCGCGAAGCGTTCGAGTCTGGACCTCTTCTCAAGTCAGCTCAGAATTAGGCACCCTGGTTCTAGACAACGAACGTCGTTCTGTATGAGGGCGGTAGGCATCCACTGCATGCATGTTATCAGAGTTTTGTCAACTTCTCTTTAGCATTATCCGTATCTATCGTGTATGCCGAACTACTCCTCTTCTTCTCCATGTCGAGCCCATTGTCTTTATTAGCGCTCTGCGCCACGCTGGCCGCAAGTCTCGTGATTTTCCTAGTGTACAAGATCGAAGTTCACCCACGTCTCTTCAACGCGTTTCGACATCTCCCCACAGCCAGGGTAAGACATCACCATAACGTGCCCAAGACATTACTGACTAAGTCATCGTAGGGTGGACTACCATTCCTCGGCCATGGATTCCTCCAGTTCACCAATCCCCGTGGTCAAGCCTATCTGGACATGGCCAACTCTATACCGAACCAGGGCTTGATTCATTTCTATGGGTTCATGAACGTCAGTCATATCCTGCTAGTCAGTAATGAGGCCCTATCTGAGGTACTGGTTCGTCGCGCATATGCTTTCACCAAGCCAGCGGTAGCTCGACGATTGCTCAGCCAAATCCTAGGACCATCGCTTCTCATCTTGGAAGGCGATGAGCATAAATATCTCCGAAAACGTATCCAGCCGGCCTTTGGCCATCGAAACGTCCAAGATCTTTGCCCACTTTTTTGGTCGAAAGCTATTGACATGGTGGAAACAATGGAACAGTCCGCTGCTTCACCTGACTCAACGGACTTTGTAGTGGATGTCCTGCCTTGGGGCAACAAGGGTACCCTCGATGCCATCGGTTTGGCGGCATTAGGAAAGGATTTCAACACACTACGGGAACCAAATGAGCTTACCGATTTATATGAGCTCGTGACTGGTAGCAAAGAAGGCGTGCGTCTACTGTTCATTGCCAATGCTTTGTTGCCGGCCTGGTTATTAAGACTCTTACCACGCAAGTTCAACCGCGATATCGAGGATGCTCGCATCAGGCTGCGACAGCTTTGCAGTACCTTTTTAGAAGAGAGAAAGAAAGAAGTCACTGAAGACAGTGGCCAAAAGGCGCTCTTACTGCAGCTCATACAAAGTGGAACACTGACGGATGACGAACTTGTTGGCCAGCTCTTGACCATCATCGGTGCAGGGTATGACACAAGTTTAGATGATTTATGATGATATCATACTGACCGCAAGATAGGTACGAGCCAACTTCAGCGACTTTGACCTGGACTCTCTGGCTGCTTGCCACCCATCCAGCCTGGCAAGACAGTCTCCGTGCCGAACTTCGCAGCCACATCCCCTATCGCTTCTTCGCCAACGACGCAGAAAGGTTTACTGAATTCGCTACCCTCGACACTCTCCCCATCCTCAATGCCGTCGTGAACGAAACGCTCCGTCTCATGCCCACCTCGCCCATCACCTCGCGCGTCGCCACAGAAGACACCACCGTTCTCGGCACTGCCATTCCAGCTGGAACACGTCTTTGGATCGTTCCCGCTGCCATGAACCGGTTTGCATCCTTCTACGGCGAAACGGCCGATGCATTCGATCCAGGCCGATGGATTGATGAAGACAGCGGCCGAGCTAACAACCATGGTAATGCCCATACCAATTATGCTTTCCTTACTTTTCTGCATGGACCGCGGAAGTGCATTGGAGCGGGATATGCCAAGGTCGAATTACGAGCTTTCATCGCCGCCTTTGTGGGTAGCTTTGAGTTTGAGATGGCGGACAAAAGTTATGTGCCTCAGCCTGCGGGTATTACGGCTGTCAAGCCACGGGATGGTTTACCCTTAAGACTGAAGCGCACAAAAGCCTGGTAATGAGTTGCAATCATCTTGTAAGATGTTTTTGGGGCATGTGATGGTGAAGATAATGGAAATAGGTAGCTTGGACGGATACAGGAAACAACGTTGGGACATTTTGATACTTACACGCCATGAACTAGAGTAAATCACCTGTTCTAGTGCTCCAAGTGTGTCGTGATTCATTCCTAACTGATATGGGAAGAAACTTGGTTGCTTTTTGTCCGTTACCTGGCATCCAGTAGATGACAATGACCGCTTTGTCACATACATATCCAACATCCAATCATTTCTTGTGTTACTCCGACTGCGGTGGGAAACACAGGTACAAATACACCACGGGGATTATCTTCGAGCATAACCGACCCAGGATATACACTGAACAAGATAGGGACAATCAATGCAACATGAGACAGTTTGTTGATAGATAGGTTAACGGCTGAACGAAGAAGGGTCATTTTGACTCCACTAAGGGACGTGGGAATGCCGCGGGCAAGAGACTCGTTAGTGAGCGGTCTATCCATCGGATCTTTCTGCGTTATTTCTTCCAGCCCTCGAAGTCTCCCAACTACGAGCATGACCACTTTTCTCACATCTTTGCCGATACCCTTACCTTCAACCCTTTATCCATAAACACGCCGTAACCGATGTTGTCGCACGGCTCAAACGGCTTCACTAGCTGTAGGTCGAACAAGCGAAACATCTGTTCAAGTTCAGCGACCATCACGCCAAGACTGTTACACATATAGGAACATACCTCGAATACCACTTTTGCAATGTCCATCATAGCAATATTCTTGCCCGCACAAACCCAGCCCCCATAACCAAACACCATCTCAACGTCTAGCTCCATCTGCCTGCGTGTCTCTTCGTCTGCCTCCGTGAAGCGCTCTGGACGGAATACGTCGGCATCGGCGCCGAACAAAGCCGTTGACTGCAGCATGGATGACATGTTCATGCATACAGCGGTGCCTGGGGGTAGCAATTTCTCGTGAAAGATGGGTGATTCGTCCAGGGGTACGATTTTAGGAAAAAGACCTAGGATGGGTGGGCGCATACGGAGGCCTTCGTAGATGATTGCCTGCAGATATGGCAATCTCCGTGCCTGATCCAAGGTTATAGGGTATGAGACGTTCTCCGCGCGTACCGCGTTCTGAATCTCGGCGACGAGGCGATTGTATACCGTAGGTGAGCTCATGGTATGTACCAGGATAGAACGCATGGCGTTGGCGGTGCTCTCACTCCCAGCTAGCAGGAGGAATAGGCCTTCGGATTGGCACTCTTCCTCTGTGAAGCCCTTAGCCATAAGTGAGGCCTATACGAAGACTGTCAGCTCGACAATTTCCATGGATCAGGTGTACATGGAAGGGAAAATTGGGGCGGAAACTTGCCAGAAAGTCCTTGTGTCCACCATCAGGTGCTGAAAAGCGACGACCGACCCATTCAGCTGCGAAACTAATACAACATCAGCGGAACCGCTCAACTAAAACCCAAGACGAGTATCCAGAGTCCAGGCTCGCTGTGACGTACCCCATGAGCGCTCCAAAGCCCTTCGTATCACTGGTTTTTGGCCCCACGAACTTGAGTACAAAAGGCGAGAACAAAAACTTGCGAATCCAAGGTACATCAGCCACCGTCGACATTCTCGGCCAGAGCTCATCCACAGTTCCAAGGAAGTCGTAGTGATCCTTTTCGTCTTCGAGATAGCCAACTGCTTTGCCAAACCCCATCCGTGTGATGACATCCATGGTGAAATAGGACGTGATGGCCACCAGATCCAGCAGCGGCTGACCGTTTCCTGGCGAAGCTACCACGTAGCGATTTCGAATAACGTCTATGAAGATCTTGACCTGCTCATCGATTATGCCTTCAAGGCCACCAGTATCACGCCCGTTGTACGCCGCCATAGATCTGGCTTTCGCCTTCTTGTGCGCTCCTGGGTCAATAATCGTAAACAAGTTGTCACGATACGGATTGAAGCGGCCGGCGTGATACCAGTCGCTGCGAGCGTAATTGCTCCGCGTGGACGAGACAGTGCGCAGGACGTTGGGGTCGTCAGTGAGGACTTCGTTGGGCCCGATGCGCACAAGCGGGCCATGTTTAGCGTGGAGATCGCGAAGGACCCAGTATTGACGACCGCTGTAGGTGGTACGACCTAGCCAGTAGTAGGAGAATGGTGCAGTGATATGCGCACTAGGAATGTGTCGCAGACGCTTCCACGTTCGAATGTAATTCTGCGCCACCCAGATAACGACAAGAACTATTGCGATATGCCATATTGACTGTCTTCTTATGTGAGCACCAACCAGCCTGTAGCGAGGCTGGACATATTAAAGTCGATCAGTTTTATCTTTCTGGATGGTAGTGGCATAACGAACTCGACATACCTCAGGAGACAGCTCTTCCATCATTTACGGACACTGATATTTCTGTCGCTTGGGTGTGATCAGTTGATTGTTGGTAGTGGTGGGAGAGTAGGAAGAAAATTCAAGGACGTTTGTTAGATAATATCCTAACACAAACTGAAAAGTGAAGCGAGTCGAAGTAGGCTAGTGATAGCAGGTGATAATGAAGATAGTTCGGGATGAGCCCACCGCTCATGCAGGAGATAAGCACGAGGTAGGCGCCCTCCTTCTAGGGAAAGGGAAAAAAGGTAACCAAAATCGCAATTCGATGTTACAAAGCTCAACTGAAATTGAACCAATACGCTTCTGGAGCTTACTCGGCTCCGAGCCGAACGAGTATGACAATTGTCCCGGGGCATATGGATCATTGATTTCGGTACATACCAAATCGTACGGGTTTCGGACAAACCATCAGCATACTCTGCATGGTCGTTGGCCTGAATAGCAATTGCAATTTCCCTGCCGATGAGAGTTTGAGGATTGCAGATGCAATGTCAAGAGCCCGGCAGATATCAGGTCGTTTGTTGCTGGTTGTGGATTGCATAAAAACATCACGTACACACATCTGCTGGTCGTAGCGTTTCTGCTTAGATCACGGTGTCATTTGAAATATCGTATTGGATGCCTGTGAGATGGTGATTCCTTGATATGCCGCACTATGTGTGGTTGAATTCCAATTGAAGTCTCTCCATAAAAGAATTCCCCCAATGCGATACGAAAGTGTTCCACAGATAAGACGAACGACCCAACGCTTTGTTGACTGGGAAGAGGATCGTAACTTCGTGTATTGTTACCTCATGTTAATATTGAACCAGAATACAGCGACCTGCGCTCTCCTGGATTTGGTGTTGAGAGTCTCTTGGGAAGTAGCTTTCTTCCTCTAAGATGCGCCCCTCATCTCCAACATCCCAAACATCTGTTGCGCTGCAGCTCCAGTATCGACTGCTGCTGACCGCATCCCATCCAAAAGCGTACTCTTGGTCTGGATGTCGAGCACTGCCAATTCTCGTGCTGTCTGGACGACTCGTCTGAGGCGAAGCTTTACTAGTGCCTCAAAACATGAGTGTGACATCTCTTTACTCAGTGTCAAACCACCAATCGTCAGGTATGTGACTTGACTATTGAGCGCGCTCACTGAATTCGACTCACGTATGTACGTCTGCAGATGCTCAATTACCCAGCTTATAGAAGTACAAAACATCATGCTCACGTACGGCGAGTTGAAGGAGCATTGCGCGCACGTAGAGATTGTGTCCTTTGTCCTGTTTAACTGTTGCTCCACAGCAAAGACAACGTCTAGAGTAGTGGGTTTCGCAAGCCGAAGACTAACCAAGTAGATGAGCTGACTCAATTGGGAAGAGCATTGGCAATCCACATCCTTGGATAGGTCGAAGAGGAGGTCTGAAGCAGTTGTATCAGAAGAAATAGGATCCTTGGAAAAGCCGGTTACGTGTGTAAGAAGGATTTGATCGTCCTGGTATGTGGTCTGTCGGCCTATCTGGCTCATGGGTGGTGATGGCTCTTGCGTTGGTTCTCCGGCAATGACACCGGCGCCGAACTTCGTACCATTGAGCATGACCTGACTTGACGGAAGACCCCACATCTGCTCCACAGAACCTGAGTGGTGACCGTTTGTGCAATCTGGATCGACTCCACTTGTACCCCACTCCCATAGCGAAAGATCATCCATAGATCCAAAGTCAACTGTGTCGGCATCATGTGGCAGTTCCATTGACATGTTCGTAAATGACTCTATGGAAGCCATTCCTGGCGATAATAGAACCGTGCGTGCCTTTCCATCTCTTGTATCGTTTTGTTGAGGGGTGCTCCGAGTCGAATCGTGACGCTCTGTCGGAAGCAGCGAGTCCGCCAGGGTTGAAGAGGGTGTTAGAGGCGCCGTTCCCCGCTTCACTCGCACTGTACCAACAGCGTTTTCCGTACCGTACGACCCCACTTCATCCGAGATCACAGATGTTTGACGCCGCCTGCCTGGACGGCGTGCTACGCTGTAGTTGCAGTCTTGTTGGCAGCCTCGGTCGACGCAACGTTGACAGACTGGTTTTTCGCGACTACATTTGAGCTTCGAAAGTGTGCATATATCGCAAGAGTTCCGCAGCCGGCGGAAGCCCAGACGCGATGGTTTCATGCTGGCAGCTTCGCGATGCTTGTTTGCGTTATCTTTTAAAACGGCAATAGGACATGTGTAGCGTGTGCAAAAGTTAAAAGTTGGCCTCGAATAGATTGATATGAAAGACGACTGACTGAACGTGTTGTAACATATACAAAGTGACAATCACGGGCTTACAAGATGAAACTCGATTCGAATGCACATATGCGTTTGCCTGACTAATTAGCAAGGGACCAACAAACGGTACTGCGCACTCAACAGCTCTAGGGATCCATGGCCCATTTGGAGTATGTGCAAACTTTGTGCCACAGTAGTAGGGCTGACAACAACCAAGTGAGGCTCGAATGCCCACTGCATAAGAGTAAGGACCCCAGAATGGTCGATGAGCCAGCTATAGAACGTTTGCGCCGGCCGTTTCCCTTAGTGCTATGACTGCCGCTAGCCACTCACCGTTACCGAGTGCGAATCCCCCTTGTAAATCCGGAGATATTTCCGCTGACGCAAGACACACACGTCAAGTTCACAAATCCTGTCTCTTATCATCCTTTTACTGTCGTCGCCTAGATAAAACGCTCCTGGACACTGGTTTCTGGCCTGATCGACACTAAAATCTAGTTGCCGGTACTTGTCGTCGATCATGGCACGCCGCTGTATGGAAGTCAGGCTTATATATATATGACTGCTTTTCGTACTCTATGAATGCATTTTCGGTCGAAAGCACTCGGTCGAAGCAGCTATCGCTGACGACCTCGCTCATACGTAGGCAATAAAGCGCCTCGATGACAATGGATAGTGCCGAGACATAAGCTGAGGTTTCACTCCGCATCCCTCGAATGGACGTCCATGCTACGTCTTCCGTCTCCGAGTAGGAGATCTTCATGACACAAACACTTCCGGATCTGCCGTCGCATTGATGATTCCGCGAACCATTCTGTAAGTACGTTGGGTAAGAATATACCGGCTTGGTGCCGACATGCCTTACAAATGGCATTGGGCAATCTGGGTTGCGCCAAAGTTTTCCCTACGAAACGTCTCGTTCGATCTCGTAGGAGACGTCACTCTCTGGTAGCTAACTTCCTCGTTATAACCAATAACCCCAACCGTCGCGGACGGCAGCGTTTCGTGAAGCTTTAGTCAGAAGTCGGCCTCGGGGACCGAGCTTACCTAGCAACGTTCAGGGCTGGCAGTCCCTTGCGATGGAAGGTCCAGATTTAGCACGCCATATCTTGCCGCGAGTGTTGTACAATCAACGCTCTGATTGCAGCTTCATTGCCATCTTAATTACGAAGTCGAACATGGGTCTTGCTATCGTGTGTTCTTGGTAACGGGTACCGCGGCCGAAACACCGGTGTCTGCGTCAGTACTCGTAATGCACATGCCTAAAAGCATAGGAAATGTTTCGTCCCGATTACAACTGTACCTAGGTAGCTGACCTGAGCTTGGCGATTATGGTATCTCAGGCAGGTCAGAGTCGTGAGTTTTGGGGAAGCGGGGAAATGGTGGACTCGATACAGATCTGATTACGGCGCGTTGAGTGCACAAGCACCGAGGTCCGTGTCCTCGGATGTGTCTCCGAGATCACCATGGACAGAACCTAGTCAATCTCCTTGCACACGCATCATAATGATACCCCGAAACATCAACTACGACTCACACACTGAAGAACATCGGGCATCAACGAGTCGCTGATCAACTTCCAGGTTTTTGAGGCAACTGCATGCTGGTTGTACTTACGTGCAGGCGCGAAGATCGCGTTTCATGTACTAGCCAAGGTTTCTGGTACCGCGTTTACACACGAGTCTGAAATAGATCATGGCTTAAATTATGACAGCGATGTTGAGAGCATCACGAGATAAGGTTTGTCTGCTCACTGTAAGCAATGATTTCCGCCTTTTTGCTTCACATTCAGCTCCGCGGCACCAGTACAAAGCATCACTTCCGGCTGATGACCTTACAAATACTATGCGTTCAATCTCTCTCTTTATTCCCAAATAATTCGCAGTAGCATCGCTTTGATCTATTCTGGAGTCAGAGATGACCATTAGGGTATAGCATCCGGGCCAAGCAAAAGACCTTGCCTGTCATATTTGCTAACTACATATACAGGGACCTCTGTCAAGCGACCAGACAAGGCAATGCATGTGTCGAGGACACGAGAACGACATCAGCATTGAAGTACGGGGCCCTGTCGCAGCCTACAGTACACTAGAGAAGGTGCTGCAACTTGATCAGAAGCTATCAAACCTACATAGTGCCATGATGGAGTGCAGCACATGTTCTTCAGATCCAACGCGCACTACGACTCTTCTTCGCGAACTGGAAATCCTTTGTACCCTTTACGTTGCAGGGCAGGCAAAGTTTGCGCCATCGGGCGTTCCTATTGACAAAGATAGCAATGAAAGCCGCGCTGAGCTTGGCGACAGCACCTTCCAATTAAGCCGATACGTGTTGGACAGCGAGGAGTGTAGAGTTGTGGGTCGCATTGTCGTGAAGCAAGGGCTGGATCACCTTCAAAAGAAGCTGCAGATCGTGCAGGCGGAGCAGAGGCGGAACAATTGTGCCACAATGCAGAACGAGATCAGTGCGAAAGTTCAGGGGATACTTTCGAAAGTATGGGAGGCTTCCGCATATGGATGTTTGTAGACACGGGGGATTCGCGAGGGCGCGTCCAGCGTCAAGGCCGTGGTAGCTAAGGTACTCGATCAAAAATGAAGCACTGTTGATCAAATTATAGCGGTGATGCATAACCCATGCGGAGACCATTCTCGGGGCTTAGCATCGGGGAGATGCGGGCTATATCACAAGTTGACCACCATCCCATCTGACCAGGGATGCACTTAAGCCGCCGAGTCCCACGTGAGCAACACATACCATACAATTTAGAGAGCAAGTAAAAATGAAATCGACGGTACCTACCTACGAACTATGCGTACCCGCACTTCGAAAAGCGATGCAAAACCATCTGGAGGTTTTGAGGAAGGCTGAGGCATGGTGCGACAAAAACGGGTATCCGCACTCGAAAGCCTTGGGGGCTAGACTCGCTCCAGATATGCATGTACGTATCGCGTCGACTTGTCACCTAGAGAACAGAACATAAAGTTAATGATGCTTCAACTACAGCCTCTCGCGCTTCAAATCTTTTTCCAGGTTACCACCGCTACAAGGGCACTCCAGCGCCTTGCCGGCATGGAAGTACCCACGTTCAAGTTCGACGCAGCCTCTTTCCAGGATTTGTACACGCAAATCGATCAGGCCTTGGAATGTTTCGAGAAGGCACGCCCGGAGGCATTCGAGGGAAAGGAGGATATGCCCGTGGTTATCGACGTACCCAACATGTGGCATTTCGATCTGAACGGCTTGACGTATTTGCAGGAGTTTGTTCTCCCAAATTTGTAAGTGCTCTCATGGATTTCTCCACGTCTAGCCGGTATACTGATATAGCCCTCGTTTTGACAGCTTCTTTCACAATGTGACGGCTTATGGCATCTTGCGGAATCTTGGGGTACCGATTGGGAAGATGCATTATCTTTCGGGTGAAGACCGACTCATTGGGGCTTGATGGCACATTATCAAGATCAGGAGGATGTTGTGGAAGGCGTTGTAGAACTAGAAAAGGTCAAACATGAGCTATTCACAATAAATGCTGTCAAGAGGCGTGAAAAGGAATAGACGAGTTTTTCTAGAATGGATTGTATGAAGATGAATGATGCGACTGACCTATGGCATGTGTCGGAGATCGGAGTTTCATTCGCCGTGACCGGGTTCCGCGGGGAAGCTTGACGTAGCGCGTGTCCCACGTGGAGCGTCCAGGCCCACTACCAGTTGACCACCAACAGTCAGGCATCCCGTCTCAAAGTGCGAACCATCTGACGCCTCTAGATACCGCAAACCCAGCACCAATTGCTCGCGTACTCGCACACAATGGACAATCTACTCACGCAGAAGACGCCTACTGCGCTGGCAATCGCGCAGGCTGTAGGCATAACGGGGAGCGTGTTCTTACTAGGTAAGTTACGCCAGGGATGAAGGCGCATACCCAAACTTGAAAAGCCTTCATATACATTATACAGCATGGCATGACTGACAAGCATGCTAGGATCCAATGTATGCCTTTCGGTAGTCGGCATCCCCGCCGCAATGCAAGCCCCCGCTCCCCTCGCAGTAAAGCAATGGCACACAATCTTCACACGAGGCGGCGCAATCGCGAGGCCATTAGCCATTGTCTCAGCTCTAGCAACCGGGTACTTGGCCTATAACCGTACGTCACACCCCATGTCCCTCCAATGCGCGTCAATACTTCAACACTACACCCCACCCGTCTACCCACTCCCCGACCATCTCACGTGCTAACATCCCCAACAGAAGATCCCAAATCCACACCTTTTCGCCTGAACGCTCTCGCGACCATCCTCCTCCCCAGCATCGTCCCCTTCACGCTCCTCGCCATGGCACCCACCAACGACAAGCTTCTAGGCAAGAAGGACGAACTCGCGACCGCATCGTTGAGCAACAAGAACGTCGAAGCATTTGCCGCCGAGGGCGAGACAGTACACGAGTTGATGGACAAGTGGGCGAGTCTGAACATGGCGAGGGCAATGCTGGTGGCTGTGGGAGCAGTGTGTACCGTTGCGTCAGCGGTCGTGGGAAGGAGGGAGCTTGTAAAGTTTGGTGGCCGGTGGTAAGGCATGGATGAGACAAGATAGGATATTGATATGATTGATGGGTCAAATGTAACATGGGGGATGTGATGAGGCACGACTATCAGAATATATCTGCACCAAAAGCCTCCTTTGCCGCACCAAAAACATACTTTCAATCTGCCAAACTCCAGGAAACTAGAAGCGGGAGCAGCCGAAGACTTTGATAAGGTGAGGCGCTAGGCAGGGGTGCTGTGATGCGACAGAGGTGGTTGGCTATTAATCCGAGTGAGGGCTCATTTATCCGGTCATATATCTTAGGGTAAGCTGGTCTGACAGGGCGTATGGGTCAAGCATCTCGCTAGACGGCTAAGCATGTTGGTGGAGTAGCTTGTCTGTACCTTCTGTCGTCAGCTCGTGTTTGAATGGCACATAGGCACCGCTCGTCGAGCAATATACGTTTCGAGCGATGGGCGAAGATCGCCTGAAGACTGGATTATCCGGCTGGATGATGCCTCTGTCGACACCATAGCATGTCTCTTCCGCACCGCCTCGTTCGCCTCATAATGAAAAAGAGGTATCCAGGACGAACACATGACTACAGCACCCGAGAATCCAGAGGTATGGAGTTGGGGTCGGTGTCCGAGGCCACTTGAGAGGTGATAGTTGTGAGAATGCAATGTGCCTGACGAAGAGCATGCAGCAGCAAGCTTACCTAGGTAGGCTGGAAGCATGATCTGCATGTACTGTATAACAGTTATAGACATGGAAAAACACGAGTACGAAGCGACCGGGCGATGCTATCGGCCGATGCCTGCTGCAAACAAGCGATGTTGTTGGTCCGGTCTCAGATGGTCCGGTTATGGTCCTTCTGGTCCTTCTGGTCATGGGACTATGGTCTCAATGATCCTTCAGTGAGATTTAGCGGTCGGTCACCGACTGGCCCAACAAGATCACTGCTGTGAAGCCATACGGCCATATAGAATTCCAGAGGATTATATATCAGGCGACAGTTGACGCGGTAGGTCTTGCAAACTACCTTCTCGCTCCTCAAGAACCTTCATCTTCATACTATTCATACACCTGAATTTGCTTTCGAGACTTTCAATCCTGTACGAGCACATCGTACTTTGGGAGATAGCCGACAACTAGACTCAACGCAAACAGCATGAAGCTCGCCGCTGCTGGGGCCCTTATGCTCTTTGCTCGCTCAGTCATGGGCAAAGGCTGTCCCGATGGCCAGATTGGTGTTGGCACCGTACAGACCTGTTTGATCGTCAAGTTCGTCCTTACCTATACATTCAATCGCCAGGGTGCCTGGACGAGACTACGAGCTGACTTCTATCTCTAGCAACATGCAGACTCAGTGCTCCGCAACGCAGGGTGTCGTCTTTGGAGAAGGCAACTGCGACCAAGCCGATATCGAGAACATGTTCCAGAAGGACGGATATTGTCAGCCTAGAACTTTCCTTCATGGTGCCAAGGTTTTCTGCGAAGACGATGATATGACCGTCACGTCTGTTGCGTACAATCTAGCAACTTGGGGGAATTGCAAAAAGCAAAATATTGATTGTTCCGCTGGAGCACTTCAGTACTTGTATATTAGTTACTGTTGCGAGAAGATGTAGGGCTGAATACGTCACTCAAGTGTTGCCGCGGCCAAGGTACGGAAATTATGTATGCTAGCAAAGAAGTATCTGCCTGCACAAGAAATTTATACGAAGCTGATGGTTTCTTTGTGTGTCATCTGCTTTTTTATTCCATTGGCACTGTTTGTAAAATGAAATCATGTTCCCTCCATACAAAAGAAGCCTTCTTTACCACACCGAAAACTTACTTTCAATCAACCAACCCTGGTCAGAGTAATATCATCAAACCACACATACCCCGTCTGCGCAGTCTGCAAACAGCTCACTACAATCCTCACATAGTTCCTACTATCCGCTGCCAGCGCAGCCGTACCACTAAACTTCGTCCACTCCTGCACCTCGACTTGTCCATACTCCTTCTCGATAAGGCCCGTCAAAGAGATGTAACATGGAGCTCCAACTGTACCATCGACTTTGACGCTGAAGGATGCCGTGTAGGTGCCTGCTTCGCTGACTTGAGGTATTTGACGCGCGCTGGCGAAGAGGCCGGCTCGTCGGGTCACGCGGACGCTCTTGCTACCGTACTGCGGATCGGACGGGGCCACGGTGGAGTATTCACCAAAAGGGAACAGAACCCAGGGGTCAGTTGTAGCGTCTTCGAAGCCAGGGTTTACAACGAGCTGCGTGGGTTTTGGTGGACTTGGACTTGGGGTGGAGGACGTTGACGATGACAGGTCGAGTGTTGTTGTCGTCGAGGGGGTATCGCTGGTTGTGGGGGAAGCTTCAGTCGAAGTTTCTGTTGGAGTTGGAGTTGGAGTTGGAGTTGGAGTTGGAGAGGTCGGAGAGGAAACGGGCTCTGTTGCGGACACAGACGCACTGGTCGTCATCTCGCTGGATGCGGAGGATGTGTCTGAAGGGACAACAGGCGAAGAAGATGATGATGAGCTCACAGCCTCTGGGGTAACAGCTGGATCTGATGAGATTGACGTGATACTGCTTGACATCTCTGCCGAGCTGTACGATGTGGATGATATATCCGTCAAGGACGAAGATGATGACGGAAGCACAGAAGTGACAGTGACCAACGACGCACTGTGTTGGGTGGAAGAAGGCGCGGTACTTGAGGAAGATACAGCTTTGCAATCGCCGAACCCTTTCTGGCAGGTCTCAGGTGCACAATATGCGTCTGTACTTCCACAGTACGAGTACTGACTGCAGCAATTACCCCACTTACTTCCTTTGCAGGTCTGTCCGCCGAAAGTAGCTCCACATCTGGCATTAGTGGAGACTCGCTGCGAAGTGGCAGAGGCGCTGATTATCGGTTGGGTGGTTGTTGTAGATGGAAGTACCAAGATACTCGAAGGCCCGGCCGGTGTAGCCTTGCAGGAGCCAAACTTAGTCTGGCAACCCGATCCGCAGTACGCATTGCTATTACCACAATACCCATACTGGGAGCAGCAGTTGCCAAACACACTACCCAAACAGGTCTGGCTTGAACCGACGCCACATTTGCCGTTGGTCGAGGTCTTCAGTTTCGAAGGCGTGGGCGAGGAAGACGATGTAGGGGGTTGTTTCGATGGGGAAGAGGACGTTGAGCAAGAGCCGAAGCCTGACTGGCATCCCTTAGAGATGTAGCAGTGCTCCTCCGTTCTTCCACTACGGAGTCTTAGCGAGGTCTACCAGAAGAATAGGAAAGTGCAGAGTGAAACGTACCACCACCCGTACTGTGAGCAGCATGGTCCAACACTGGTAGATTTTCCAGGACAAACAAGTCCTCCAAACCCTTTACCACACCGCGCGTTCTGAGAGATCGTGGCTGCGAAAACTTCAGAGCCCAAAAGGAGAGCTGTGCCTGTAAAGAGTGTGCTGATTCGCATGATGAAGGCTTAATGAGTGAATGAATGAACGTAGTGGATTCGATCGCTGGAAGACAGTTCAAAAGAGTGTATGAAGCAATAAAGCCAGACCTTGCCTACACGATCTACTAGGTTTTCTCGACTTCATTATATACACAGCCATAAATATCTGCCCAGCTCATCATTAACCTGCTATAACTAAGATGGCATGATCCATAGCAAGCCACCAATATCACTGACATTGTCCACAACTCGTGCAGCGCCACATGCAGTGAATTTACGTGACAGCGACGCTTCGCTAGTAGTGTTATGCCGAATTGAGTCGTGGTTCTGGTGCTAAGCTTGCGCCACGGGTGTAGCCGCACGCTAGCGCAGTCGAAGAGCCCCTGATATCGCTACAAGGGGTTGGAGTATCGGCTACTCCGTGGCGAAGAACTGGGGAACATGGATCGCGAAGAAAAGATCTAGATGCTGCACGGAGCACAGTCGCGAAAAAGCGGTTCGATCTGGCCCTCGATCTTGATTCGATACATGACTAAGGAGAACCGGGGTTAAAGTTATAATGTACCCTCGAGACAGACGCAACAACAAAACGACAGGTATGACATGCATTGGGGTGGTAGTCATGTACACACACTCCTATTTAAAGCCAGTGAATCCCATCATCCGATATGCGGGAAATATTGCGACCATCGAGGGGTTCCGAAAGCCGAGTCGGGAAGATGAAATACGTCCAGGAAACATTCCACAATGATGAAAACTCTCGCGAAGATGTAGAGAGGTGCGAAAAGACAATAGCCCACCGTGGAGGCATGACCGGAAGCCTTTGCCGCAAATCTCCACACTGTACGATCTATTTGTCGGTTAATGGCCGCGAAGTTTTGCGCCAATTCCAATATCATGGCAACTATGCCCGAAACCAGAATTGTAATGCTGCTCGACTTCCAAAGCAGTTCGTCGGTTCTACCACGAAAAGGTCGATTCCAGACAATGAGATGCACACCGCCGTAAAAAAGGCCTGCTAGAAGGAATCCTACCACGAGAAAATTGAGCCCGGGTTTCGGCTCGTCAGCTCCTACGAGCGCATACATAGTTTCGGAACGATTCCTCGAACGTACATCGAAGAAGGAACACTTTTCACCCGTACGTAATGAGTACCTCCTAGCAGCCTGTGAGGCTAGCTTGAAGCGGTAAAAGTCTAACTCGGTCAACTGTTCGTACCTCTCTCCATTAGCTGAGAGCTTCATGTTCTTGCGGAAAACAAAGCCGTGATATACAAGAGAACCTTTCGATCGAAATTTCGGATCCTTCGATGGCTTTAGCGAGATATGCTGAACTTTAGGATGAAAGACGGCTGTTCCAGGGTCAGTCGAAGAGTCCACAATATCGTTGTCTTCAGTATTGTCCAAATCGACTGGTGAAAAGCGGACGCGCGGGTACAGTCTTTGGACAGTGTCGAAGGCGGCGATGGGATGTAGATCTGCGTGTGTACAAACGGTTGGCTCCTGAACATCAAGTGGCTTGTTCCACCAAAAGAAAAGGTACAGAGTCAGGGCACAGGCAGCATGGATGGCAGTATTAATCTCCAAGAGTGAGATCGAAAGACCCAGTGTCGATCGAGTTACGCACTGAATGCCAAACCACAGCGCCTGGGCGATAGTTATCATCTTCGTGAACATGCTTGCTTTGCTCTTGTCTTTTATTGCAGAAACGGAAAGATCCGGGAGGATGTCAGGATTATAATCAGCAATGAATGTGAGGCCCCTTAGTGTTAACGTCATCCTTTGCCGTTCCTGGGGTAGATAGTCGTAGCCTAGATCATGAGTATCAACGACAAATCCACCCATCATGGCGTAGAGGGAATGTGCGTGTGTCCACGGGTATCTTCTCATCTTCGGACCGGGTTCGACGTCCGTATGTTGTGACACTTGCTCAGTTTGTTCGAGAGACCCTGTCGTAAGTCCAATCTTGCCCCACGCGTTGGGGACAGATGGCAAGATGCCTCTTAGGAGTGTTGGCAAATTGTTCACAAAATTTGGGGGCTCTGGCTGACTGAAAGCCTTTCGCATTGTCTTCCCAATCTTTATTGCGTCAATATGCTGACAATAAGCAGTCCAAACGACCTGAATTCAGTCAGCATTCGTTCAATGTGACATAAATGATGTGAGTTACCCATTCTGGAGCAAAAAGTCCTACGACCATCCAGCGTAACTTTCGCCACATTTGTGAGATAGGTCTGTTGTGCTCGGGAATGTTCAGATGAACAGCTGTCCAAATGCATAAGACCATAGTGAGCAGTGACGAAGACAGTATCGAGAACGTGCCACGAGCCAAAGGCTCGGGCTTCCAGAGATGATATTGTGAGCCGTTAGGTATGGTCGTGTTTGCCATGTCATTTGCCGTTCGAGATGAAGTAGAGTCAAGTCATAGACGAAAAGAGCGAGTAACTTCTTTTCTTTTTTGCCGTGCTATAAGTCAATTGCTCCTCAGCTGCGGCTGAGAACCGGTGACATTAGTGCCTTGAATCGCTTCAATAGCGCTTCAGACTGCTCTAAAGTCAGGATGTGGGGTGTAAGGCTGCTTCGCCTCAAAGTCCATAAACAAACGTAAGTCTATCGTCACCTTCTCTGCCTCGTACAGCCTGCTCAAGCCAATCACCAATCGAGGCAAGCTTCGCATGTGACCGCGTCACGTCGATAGCTCTCCTCAGCCACTGCTGTTGCTGCGGTAGCGGTCCTCTACCATGCACTCTCTCTGCCTCAACGTCATCTTCACTCCACTTGCGCAGAATTCCCTGCCTTGTCTCGTTCTCGTGCTTTAAGCGTCTGTAGAAAAGCACATATCCAAACGCCGCTAATGCAACAGACGCAAGTGTCCACCAAAAAGGCACAATATAGCCACCCGCTGCATATTTTGGTCGAAACAAGATAGCTGAGATGACTCCAGCAAGATTGCCCCAGCCATTGATACCGAGGAGCAATGCACGCTTGCCGGGCGATGGTGTGTTACCAGATATCCAGGCTACAGTAAGCGGGGAAGCAATGTAGGTGCCAGAGAGGAGAATGTTGAGGGCGATGTAACGGGGTACTGCCCATGAGCTTGGGAGCAAAACCACGAGAATCAAACCCGCTACCATGATGAGCAGACCTAACATGATCGGCTTGAGGCGTATGCGATGCTTGTCGCTATAGCTGGCGGCGAAGTATAGTACGATGGCTCCACAAATATGTGGCGGTGCAGTGAGCAAGTTGATGAGCGCAGGGTTCGCGTCCTCGGTCAGAGGTGCTAGTACGAGCGGGAGGAAGACGGAGAAGGCATAGACCGGGACGGCGGACAGGACATTACAGGCTAGAATGTGCCAAATCTTGGTGTTGAAGACTGCGGATAATATATCGTGGGGACTGAGTCCACGGTCGTCCACCAGTTGTCGTGTTGGTGTGATTGTGGAGGCCGAATGCTTGGACGAGTCAAGAAGGCCTCGGGACTCCTCGTCGTAGGTATCTTCCGTTTCGTGCTCGTCTTCTTGAACGGCCGCAGGCGCATTCTGTATGTCTCGATCTCTCACAACACGCGCCGATGCATACTGACGTTCCTCAGGTGTTAGAAACCATGCCGTCTCTACGCTGTGTGGTAGCCAGAAGTATCCGATGAATGCCACAACGATAGTGAGTGTGCCCTCAAGTAGAAACAGCACCTGCCACGGTCGCCAATCTTTGTCCGAGCCTTCCTCATCATTTCCGAAGTGGGAGAAGACAAGGTAGCTTATAAGGCCACCGAGAGCACCGCCGACGGCTGCCTGACCGTAGAAGAATGAGAGCCGTCTGCCGAACTCGAAGCGTGTGTAGAAGAGGGAGAGATATGTGACAGTGACTGGGTAGAATCCCGCTAGCCATCATGTCAGCGCTGTACTTATAATGTTCCGAGGATGCTATCCATACCTTCAAGACACCCGATGAGTATGCGCAACGTATAAAGCTGCCATCTATGCCGTACCCACGCATGCAACGCTGTGCATACTCCCCAAAGAATCATGCAACTAGGTACCCAGAGCACCATGCCATATCTTCTTCCCAGCGCCGCGCCGACGGGTTGTAATGCAACGAAGAAGGCGAAGAAGAGCGCGACAGCGGTGTTCAGCGCACCCTTATCTAGTCCGACATCCGCCGTAAAGTGCGCAGATTCTGCATTTCCAATCTGAACCGGATTAGCATAAACTTTTCTTTTTGAGTCGCGGGTACCTAC
>Ga0268250_10000125_pt1 | contig 36020 bp, 40 predicted proteins | sample AgamicAsSfe_FD_200448 | JGI IMG/M metagenome (GOLD analysis project Ga0268250, IMG submission 200448) | Agave microbial communities from Guanajuato, Mexico - As.Sf.e (v2) (version 2) | ecosystem: Host-associated > Plants > Phyllosphere > Phylloplane/Leaf | place: Guanajuato, Mexico | collected...
ATCATGCCATCAGAGGACAGTCCGCGATGAAGCTCTACGTCATATACAATGTTCTTGAAGTATTCGACAGGCTGTTCTCAGCACTCGGACAAGATATCATCGAATGTCTCTTCTCCGCAGAAGTGCTTGACAGAAAAGCAGACGGGCGCAGCAGAGTTTTCAGGCCGTTCTGGATGTTTCTTCTGGCTTTGATCTATACTGTCCTCCATGCAATGGCCTTTTTCTACCAAGTCATCACTTTGAACGTCGCAGTCAATTCCTACTCGAATGCTTTGCTAACTCTCCTGATGAGCAATCAATTTGTGGAAATCAAGGGCACAGTATTCAAGAAGATTGAGAAGGAAAACCTCTTCCAGCTTACCTGCGCCGACGTGGTGGAAAGATTCCAACTATGGCTAATGCTGCTGATCATCGCTCTTCGAAATATCGTCGAACTCGGAGGCCTTTCAATAACATCCGGCGACCTCCCTGGTCCATCGACTCCACCCAGCAACACCACCACAGGCATGCCTCTCCTCACCTTCGGCATCCTCCCAAACTCCTTCACAATTCTTCCCTCCCTCTTCCCCGCCCAAGTCCTCGTGCCCTTCCTCGTCGTCCTAGGCTCGGAAATGCTTGTCGACTGGCTCAAACACGCCTATATCTCCAAATTCAACGCTAACTCGCCCTCCGTATACGGTCGATTCCTCGACGTCCTGGCGAAAGATTACTATTCCAACGCATTTGCAGAGCAGAATCTCATGAAACGATTGGGCTTGCCCGTCATTCCCCTCGCGTGTCTCTTCATACGGGCTACGCTGCAGACGTATCACATGTTCCTCGCCACGAACGTGTCGTCATCTGCGTCTCCGTTGAGCGCGCCCACCACGGTGGCAGTGGCACTCGATATTGGCACAACGTCATCTCCTGTCATCGCGCAAATCGACACCATCTTCCGCACCGCCCTCGGCCGCTCCTCTTTCGGCATTGGCGCCAGCACATCCGCCACCTCCGGGAGTGGAAACTATCTCAGCAGCATCTTCTCGTGGACGCTCGACGATGTCATTGCGTTGAGCACGATGCTGGTCTTCTTCGTGGCGTTGTATCTCGTGCTACTCGTGTTCAAACTCGTGCTGGGGATGGTGCTGCTGCGGTTCGCCAGAGACAGATGTGTAGGTATGAAGATGAGAGAGCGACAGAGAGAGAAAGAGAAGAACCTCTTAGTGGAGACTAAGCGCATAGGAGGTTGGGGTCATGTGGAGGTTGGCGATGAGAGGAGGAGAGTCATCTATGAAGGGGATGAGGCTGGGCTGAAGGCGATGCGGGATAGAGAGGCGAATGCGAAGGGTGGTGGTGTTGGTGGGAAGAAGACGGTTGATCTGGACAGAGTGGATCGGTATAGCATGATTGCCAAGAGGATATGGTGAGGGTGACTTGGAGTTCACAGATAGACGATAGATATCATGAATGTTATGAATGTCACGCTTTGCCGCCAAACGTTGCATCCAAGATTAAGCCAGGATGCGACGATGCTTTTGATACATAGGTCAAGGGAAAACCCCTCGTGGAGAGTGCCGTAAATACTCTGTTCATGTTCATATTCAAATTACCTTCTTCTTCTTCCTAGCTCAACTTCCTCCTGAGACTGAAGACGCCTGACAACAAAAGGTCGGCGGAAAAACCTCGTGGAGAGTGCCGTAAACAATGTGATCTAGAATTCCTTTCTACATTCTCTTTCTCTCTCTCTCTCTCATCTATTCCGAAAATTAAGCGATTTTATTCGAAAAGGTCACAGGGTGATTTTCGTGGAGAGTACCCTGGGTGTAGGTGTATAGGATAATCTGTCTTCGAAAATACCGACTGAACTTCTTCTCGTTGTCGACACCATCTAAGAACTGTGCGTAGTCATTGACAGAAGGTCAAGGATGAAAGTGGTGAAGAGTGGAGAGTACCATACCGTAGATACTGTAACTTGTTTGGATTTTCATTTCTAGCTGTTTACTCCTCCGAGCTCAATTTGACCTCTTGACCTCTCTCTGAGACTGGAAATCGTTGACGGAAAGGGGACAGAGGACGGAGGACGGAAGTCGTGAAGAGTGCCGTGATGTGTTGCCAGTCCAGCAGTGTGTTGATGCCACTGTCCCCATAACCTTCTCCAAGGCGTCGCACCGGGGAATCTTGACTTCTTCATCTACAGCCTCCGACATCGCCCTAATCGCTGGTTTACCGTCTCAACATCTCCCCCATCCACCTGCCCACCTTCTCAATCTCATCCATCTCCCGCGTCTCCGCCATCTCATCCATCTCCTCCTCCTCCTCCGCCGCATCCTGAACATAAGGACGTCTGCCCTTCCTCTGCTGCTCGTCAGCATCCATCCCTTGCTCTTCGTCCTCGCATTCCTCTTCACCATTTCCAACTCCATCTCCACGTCCGGGCACGACTTCGAACACGACCCTCTCCCTCGCCAATCGCCTGACCGTGCTTATGCGCTGGCGCAATGCCCTCTCATGCTCATCCTCCTCGGTGTCTTGCACTTCTCGCTTCTTCCTTCGACTGCCTGACTTGGACTTAGTGTCTGACGATAAGTTGTCGGCCTCAGAGGCCATAATATCCCTAAGCACCCTATCCTCGACAACCTTATCGCCCGCACGCACCAACGAGCGGAGATCCGCCGCATCCGTCCCCTCGTGCTCTTCTTCGCGGCCAAATTCACGAGGGAGGCAGTATTTCACGTAAGCGCGACGTAGCAAGCGTGCCATTTCTGTTACTTGAGCGAGAAGGGGATTTGGTTGCGCCGTCGATGCGGCCTCTGTGTCGCGAAGCGGTGGATCATCCTCACTGACCGTGATGGAGAACCACGGCATTCGCGCCGTACGTGGCAGAGACGAGGGTGGCCAGCGGAGGGGAACTTTGCGGCGGACGGTCGTGTCGATGTAGAGCGTTTCTTCTGTGATACCCGACGCTGGCCCTGACACCGATGCAGTCGAAGGTGGCGTTGGGATTTGCATCTGGCTCTGCGTTAGCGTCTGCGTCTGCGTCTGCGACCCCTCAGACACAAGCAACGGACGCAGCGATGACAGCGTTTCTTCCTCCAGGCGCGCCAGGACGTCGAATTCGTCGTCTACTGCTTTTCCATTTCCGCTCGTCTCAGCAGGCGGAGTGGAAGTGTATGATACTGTTGCCGGCGGAATCGCCGCGCTGGGCGTGCGCAAGAAGTGGATCGGGCTGGCAAAGGGGTCGAAATAGGAGGATGGATGTGTGCTTGCTCGAAAGGCTTGGGCGCGGAGGGCGATGAGGTTGCTGGTTGGGGCAGATCCTGCGCTGGTAGCAGGAGGAGCATCAGAGTCGAGTTCCGCCTGAGGGAATACCCAATCGACGATGGGGTCGTGCACAGCCACCGCTCGGATGTGAGGCTTCCCTGTTTCGGGACTTGCGCGACCTGTAGCAGCACCGTGATCGTGCATCGAGGGTTGCGCGACCTCGCTGACACCGGCGTCACATTCAGTCATTCCCAGCATCAGCGCAAGACTGCCGCCGACTTCGTTACCGTAGACGCCCATGCCCATGCCCATGCCCATACTACCACCTTTTCCTTCGGCTCCTCCCTCACCACCTCCAAGCTTCATGCCGTCGCGCCCCAACTGCGCACCAATCCAGTCCCATGCTGCCAGAACATCGTGCACAGGCTGTGGATATGTGCAGTCGCGGTAGTGCACCTGGACTACCGTGGCGTTTGCCGAGTGCGCTAGGGTTTGTGCGCGAGCTGAATCTTTTATGCTTGCTTGGTTGATAGAAGACTGTGAGGAAGGCCAGGCGCCGAGGTAGAGGATTATCGGGTTGCGAGTATTGAGGTGGCTGGCGGGTTGACTTTGGGGTGGGTACTGGTTTTGAGGTCGTGAGAGCCTTGGGTGGTAGATGCTGATGGTGGGCAAGGTGTTAGTCTGTGTGGTGTCGTGTAGTGGGTCTTGTATAGCTTGTGTTGCTTGCATCGTGCGGTAGAGCAATATACCAACCGAGCTGTAAGCAGAGTTGAGGAGAGTCGCACACTCACTAGCTTCACTCACTCAAGCTCGATTTCGCCATTGTTCACTTGGATGACCTCTCTTCGCGGTCCGCCGATTGTGTCCTGATATCTGTCTTGTTCATAGTCCACCTCCTCATCCCAGAGGCCTTGCAAACTATCCCAGCCATCTCGACGCCTGTCAACGCCCAAGCCACGTCCAGCGCGAGCACCACGAGTGAAGCATCGCTGTCGCTGGTGTTTGAGGCATTTGGACGGCCTTCTTGTCCATGTATAGCTTGGTCTTGGTCTATTCAAGGTGTAGTGAAGGCGTGGTTGCGCACTGGCGGCGGCTGTAGTACAATAGCTATGGCATGATGCTGTGGTGCTGGTTCGCTCGCCCTGTGCTTTAAGGCTGATTTGTTTGAAGATGTGCCGTGGGACCGTATCGATTCTGGTAATATTGTTGTTGGAAGCGCAGAGGACGGATCTACGGCAGGAGATGTCAATCAGTTTGGGCATGCTGTTGTCGCATCGCGAATTGTGTTCTAGGCAAGCACAGCACGTTGTCAATGCTAGGTGGAGTCGGAGGAGGTGTCTTGTTTCAGACATCTTATGTTTAGTGATCATGAATTGAAACATCTACCAAACATTCCCCTTTCCTCCCATAATCCCTCGAGGCTGTCTATTCCCGCCCATGCGTGCCATAATCCTGCGCCTTTTATCATCCGTCCTGAGCAATTTGAGCATCTGGTCCAATACCATGAATAACCTCTCCCCTGCCAAACGCCATTGCCATGCTTTTGCAACCACCAAGCCCATGATCTGACCATCTCGCCCATTCCCGGGTAAAAAATGCACCGATGCCTTTCCTTCCGTCAGAAGAACTCTGGCCACAGATTGTACCTCTGCAATCGTGGTCCTGCCCATTCCTCGCCATACACATTCATCCTGTCACCGGCAAAGAACCCATTGTGCGCGTCCATGATGACACTTAACCACGAGTTTGGCTCCGGATGCGCTGACCACTGGTTGTGAATGTGGTACGTGTAGGCTCCACGATAGAAGTTCTGCATAGTGCGATTCGTCGGTGGGTACTTGTCTTTGGATGAGTCGTAGGTCGATATCACGCTGAGGTTGTGGAGGTGCTGGATTTCAGCTGGGGAAAGTGTGAAGCTGTCCTTGTAGCCGATCGACACTGCGGCCGCGCGTTGGAGGATGCGTGTCATGTTGACTGCTGGTGATGAGATAGTCGTGGCATTTGGGACGATGAGCTCCGTGGAGTCAACGTCAAGGTGTCTTGCCTCGAGCGTGGTTGTCGTATCGACCTCGCTCGCAGCTTCCACTTGCTGTATCTCTGCATCAACTGTGGTGTTGGCACTCAAGAGTACCAGTTGCGGATCTTGATAACCCTGCCATTCTTTCTCGTGACTCTTGCTCGACCCTCGGAACGCCCAGGAATAATCACCTTGATGGCACGGCGTTATGCATCGTCCATCTCTGGGTCCAGCATAGTCCGTCCACAAAGGATCGAATAACGCATGTTCAAACATTTGCAGCTCTTTGTTCCTTCCATCTTTTCTAGCCATGATCCCCAGGACAAGAGGGTGGAAGTTCAACCCCATGCTGACACCACCACGCAGGAAGTATGTCGATAAGGAAGAGTTAGCAGTCATTGACAGAATGGCAGTGTTATAGCCGCCGGAATGAACATGCTGTGCCCACCGCTCTGCAAAAGAGTGATTCTGAGGGAGAACTAGTGGTCGCATGTCGCGTAACATGAGAACATCCATGTCGAAGTAGACCCCTCCATACATATGTAGCACGACGAATCGTACGGCATCGGAAACCGCAACAGGAAGAAAAGACATCTGCTTCTGTGACAGCGTCAAGAAGCGCTGACCAGTATGATCTTCGACCACATTCGGCGCGATCGATGTCTCTCTGCCAAGGGCGGCATTTCTCAAAACACTCTTCTTCACATCTTCGCCTGGATCATCCTCGACCAGTGTCGGAATTGGAATGCGACGAGGAAAGTTCCACGCTCGCACAACAATGTCTCCACGTTCCACTAAAGGCAGGAATCTTGCAAACAGAGGATCCGTATTAAGCATGTCGTGAACAGCTGTGGGAAATGGGTCAGAGTCTAGCCAGAAGTGTAGTTGTGAGCAAGGCAAATTCTGCGTGTAGAGATAAGCCTTGATGAAGAGCTCGACACGCCAAGTTGCTGGACCTCTCCAATAGACATGAAAGGGTATTATAGGTCCTGCACAAGTGCCTCGCGATATTGCGTTTGCAGATTCGGCTGCACTTATGGAGACGTACGTGCTATTACTGTTGCCATTACCATCTGCGTTCTCGTACTCTGCGTCCCGAGGATCTTGTCTGCTTGCGCGTCGAATGACCTGTGGTAAGACAGTGTAGTTCTGTGATTCAGAAGCGAGGTATGTCAGACATCTCGATGTGTTTCGCATAAACTCCAGCTTCTCGTAGCTTCCACGACATGTGTTCAATATCATCTGCGTGTCAACTTCCGCATCCACATGAGGTCGTGTCCCTAGATAGTCATCTTGCGGCACGACCAAATGAGGTCTATTCAGCACATTGGCGTGCGGATTTATCGAGACCACCTTGTCGAGTAGTGCAAATTTCACCTTGAAGCCTGATTTCGTCGTCCCAACAATTTGCGGAAGTGGGAATGACGTTTCTAGTGGCGTTTCTGGTCGCACATCTGCAAGATCTGATTCATCGGGGACTGTCTCATTGACTGGATCTGGCTCATAGTCTAGCTCCTCCTGCCAGGTCACTTGCTTGCTATCATTGTGGTTGTTGAGGTGAAAAACAAATACGACAAAAAGGATTGCCAGCGCCGATAGTGTTACGATCTGCAAGAATCGAGAGCGTGCACGTCTCGTTGACATTGTTTTCTCGTGCGATGCATGGCCCTTTCCAGGGTATCTCACCGCCTTTGCCGCACCTCGACGGCAGGATTTGGGAGTGGCGATTGAATGAGCCCTGTTCGGGTAGTCTCCGGACAGATATTGTGGCACCGTCTGACTTTCGCCACCTGTCTGAACTCGCCGCGCCTGCTACGATCTGCGAATATTTGGCGGTTCCGCGCCGTAGTGAAGACGAGCGTGCAGATGAGATAAGCGACAAGTGAGCGTCTTTTGCCTTGTCGATGACGCGTCCCTCAGATGGTTGCGGTATGGTCGAGATGATAGATACAGGTGAGCGGTAGAGACAGAAGGGTGGCGTTGTGCTTTTGAGATGTTAGGGGTGAGTTATGTTGTTGCCTGGTGATGTGTCAATTACAGCAGTAGCTTTGCCATTGTCCCTATTATTGTCGTCGTCGTTTGTTTTGCGCAGCATTCTCCGGACTTACTCCTGGGCCACGGCTATGTGGAGCCCGGGATCTTGGCATGGCGAGACGAGTGCCAACCAGCCAATCTCGATTTACGAAAGCATTCCGGGGTCAAAGCTTATCATTTCTGCCGTGTCGCAAGTTGCGAATAAAATCTGTTTCAGATCTGTTATATATTCAGTGACATGTCGTTGGCGTCAGGTTCCGTGCGATCTATCTACGATGGCGATGGCGTCGACGGTCAGCCCTTGCCCTGCAGATTCCTCTTCTAGCCTGGCGCAAGTGAAACGACCTCCACATCCACATCCACAGACTCGGGCGTACACGTGCGCAGGCCAACCTCCAGGACAACCCCAGGGCTCTGTCCGCCCGCTCTGCTGTGGCAGCCTGTATGGCACTACTGTATTCGTATCATGATCGATAGAAAGTGCCTCAGGTAGGATACTGGCTAGTGACTCGCGACTTTGGCCATGTTTCTGATGCATTCTGCAATGTGAGGGCACTACTTGAATATTGTTATACGATACACAGTGCACAAGATGACTTCTTCCTTATCGTCGTTCTGTGTTTCGCCTTTTCCTGTTCCTACGCGTATCCAGCCCATTCAAGTAAAACGATACCAACACAATGCGTTCCTCGCTCTTCCTCCCCTTCCTCGCCGCCATCGGCGCACAAGCCTCACTCTACGATGAATCCAACCTCAATCACAGCTGCGTGATCACGATGTTCTCTCCTGCTCCGCCTAGGCCGAACATACACTCATCGACTCCTGCTGTGCCGAAACGTTCGCTTGCTTGCTCCTGAATACTCAGTACTGGGACACTTACGCGAGCCTCGAATCTCGAGTCCCACTGCTGCCCGAGGACACCTGGACTCTGCACGGTCTTTGGCCTGGTAAGTCTTCAAGTTGCCACCGAATATACCATCCCGTGTCGTTGCTCCAGATCCCTCTCCACAGATGAAAGAAAAGAACAAGTTTGTAGCAGCATCACTAGATTTCTGCAACTGCAGCTACACGCAATACTGCGACCTGAACCGGCAATACGACTACTCTCCCTCACTCAAGACTCAGAACGGGCTCGCCAATGGCACCGTCGTTCCGCCGTGGACGGACCTATCATAGACACCTTTGGAATCATCCCCTTCGGCCGCTTCGACCTGCTCAACTACGTGAGCACCGGTTACAGCACCTCGGCGTTGCAAACCGCGCTGACCGAGGTTACCGGCGCAGTCTCGTATCTTAGGTGCAGCGGACCGAGGTACAGCGCCACGAGTGCTGAAAGGGCGAGTGGGAGAATGTATACGGGGTTTAAGCAGTTGAGCAAGGTGTAGTATCATATGTACGTACACACACGTCTATCCCGTCCGAACTCTGATTCGGGGCGAAGGTGGATGTGGAGGTTGTGCACAAGAGAGGCTAACCAGATATGAAGCTATAGGCACGCCTACGGCAGTCCCAAAAGCGTCGTCACCCTCCCCGTCAACGCCACTACGTCTCGCTGCAGCACGCCCGGGTGGCTGCAATATTTGGAGAGAATGCCGTTGAGCATCGAGAAGGGCGTTGCTGCACTCTACTAGGCACGTAGATTTGTGACAGGCTGCTTGCTGCTAGCTAAGAGTTCTGGATTTCGGAACGGAGTCGAGGGGTGCGAATTGTGCCAAGCGGCGTGGTAGTGTGTAGCACTTTGCATTGTAATTGATGTAATCTGGGTCATGATGCAAATGTGGTAGATACTTGGTTGATACTGCATGGAATGTCCTGCTTGGCGAGGAACTGTCCTGGCGTGATAGAGACTTTGGAATAGTATGTATGAGGAATGAAGGAGAAACGTGACGAGTCAGCCCTGATCGTGCATGCCTACGAGGGCCTGGTGATGGGCTTCTTTCGAGACTATTGCCATCATCGTCTCGCTCGGGCAAACAATACCACTTCACACAACCCCTAGCGCCACCATGAACCTCAAATTCCCACCAGCCAACCGGTTACCATTCCTATCACGCTGCCTCACGTGTACCGTATCTATATCCGTCGTCCTATCCTCACCCGCCGCACCCTTCCCAACCTTGCCCTCTTCTCCATCCATCACCCCTCCGCTGGCCTGTACCTCCTGCAAATCCTGCACCCCACGCCGTATTTCTCTCTGGGTGGGTGGGGGAGGCGGTGGACAGGGCGGTTGTCGGGGACTGGTGGAGGGATTGTAGTGCGAGCTGGTGAGGGGCTGTAGTGCGAGCTGGTGGAGGGCTACAGTGCAGACAGGTTCAAGGCTGTGGTGGGCAGAGGCAGAAGATTGAAGTAGGTAGTTCGTCTTTGGGCTAGATGGGAGCGGTCCAACTCATCTCATGCAGTCTAGAAGGCCACACTCCGTGCTACATAGAACAGCACTTCATACCACCCCTAGTGTCACCATGAATCTGAGCTTGCCTCCTGCTAGCCCGTTTCCGCCACGCTGCCTCGGATGAGCATCGGTATCCGTCGTCTTGTCCTCCGCCTCGCCTTGCGTATATCTCTCATCCCTGCCCTCCTGCAAGTCCGGTAACCACGACGTACTATCCTCTCCCAAATCAACCTCATCCACCAACCACTCATTCTCATCCGTAAAGAACGAGCTACTCCTCCATCCCCAGCTCTGACTAAAGCTAAACTCATCCGGCGCGCTCTCATACACACTAAGCATGCGCCCATCCCTCGACGGGCTGTAGATCTTGAAGTACGCCTTGATGATAGGGCGCCCGTCGACGTAGGTGTTCAAGGCGGGCTTACCGTGCATCAGCGTGCCAGGGGGGAAGATGGTCGAGTAGGTGGATTCGTCGGCGGAGATGCCGGACTCGTCTGCGTCGTTGGAGTTGTCGCTGGGGTGCGTTTGGTAGAGGGAGGTGCGGAGACCATCGTGGGTTGTGGGTGGTGCGGTGGTCGGGCCGCGTCGGTTCGTGCTGGTCATGAAGCTGGAGAGCCCAGTGCTGTCGGTGACCATGGAGGGCATCCTTTGGTCCTGGGGTGCTGATGCGGTGCCAGAAGCGGTGGCGTTAGGACTGACGTGTGCAGGCTCCCTTGCACGACGAGTCTGCGAGCGACGAGATTCGAGGCGGTGGAGCTGCCGTTCGAGATCGCCAATGCGGTCGTCGACGGAAGGCCCGGAAGAGCTCCATGGGTCGTCTTCGACAGGCTGCTCTGCTGCTCGATGGAGGTAGACTCCGAGTTGTGATGAGCGTGAACCTGTGTTTTTGTTCCTTTGAAGGTACAGATTCCACGAAGAGCCGGCATAGAAGACTGTTTGGGAATATGTCTTTTTACCGGGCTTGAATTGTCTTGGGTTTGAGAATTCTGCTGAAAATCTGAATGGAGGATATGTTGTATAGCTAGTAGGTCGTGGTTGTTCGTTGATGGGTGCAGTACGAGTGCGTTCTTTTGCTGCAGCTCTATCTGAAATGGAGGTAGATAACGTAATGATAGGTTCGACACCACCAGTAACAATATTGCAGTCAATGCAGGGGATCCAATATTGCTTGGCGCCGTCAGTGTTGCTGAAATATTGTGTTGATGGCTTGATGGGAGTCAGGTTCTGCAGTTGCCTGTCTTCCGCTGGCACTTCGAGGTGCAGTGACTGTGTGGCTAGAGGAGTAGAGGGACTGCTCAATGCGTTGTCGACAGGGCTTTGGCTCGATTGAACACCAGGTTGACTGAAGCCTAGATCGTCGTCCAGCTCTTTGGCATTCACGATCTTCTGTCGGAGCTCTAATCCAGTCCACAAGGCTTCATTCGCCACACTGTCTGGTAAGAGAAGCACTCCGAAAATGTCTTGTGCGGACCGTATATGCTGAAGCTGCTCAAAGTCGAAATGCACATAGTATATTCCATTCTCTAGAAGGTCGATCAACGGCAATACTTCAGCACTATTGTAGAGTGCCATCCATGTGTCGCGATTGTCTGCGGATGATCGTATTGGCGACTTTCCCCTGGACGTATCTGCACGGAGTAGCTGACCCCGATTGCTGAAAGGCGCTCTTAGGATTGAGGGTGTGTGCTCGAAAAGTCCTAGCTCACGAGCGACCAGTTTGAGATGGCGATTGAAGATTCGCTTCGCCAGGAGCCATCTTTGCCATTCAGTGAAGACATAAAAGCTATCCCCACCAATCACATCGCCGATGACTTCGGATGGTATATCATCCCAGTATCGTAGAGGCATCTCAAAGCCGTCTCTACTCAGCATGGCTTTCGCAGCATGCAGCACTCTACCGCCAGCCTTACCATAATAGTTCACAGTGACCATGCTGATCATGGAAGCAAGACTGCCCAGCTGCATTTGCCTGAGTAAGTGCTCCACACTTGCAGAAACGAGCTCGTTCATCTCAAGCCAGCAAGCTGTAGCAAATAAGCTGAAAGCTTCCTTTGCCTCGGAAGCGGGATCAGGATGACCGTAAAGACGGCGTAAAGCTAGCTCGAATGCAGTTCTCGTAATATTGGAGTCAATGTCTTCGGGGTGCAGAGTGACTTCCTTAGCTGTTGCCTCGAGCCAGGGTGGTGAAAGTGCGGATGCAAAGAATGGAGCACGATCTAGCACTAGGCGATGCAGGTGATACGTTGTGCCAAAAACAGTAACATTGATGTCAGAGTATCTGCCTTCCAATAGCCCGCGAGTGTAGAGATGAGATGGCAGAGGCTCACCATCAGATCTAGGTGCTGGTATAAGTCAGCATTTACTCAGATAAAGTGACTTTGTCCGTGAATTCTGGATGGAGTACTGTAGTACATAGGATACATCACTTTGGCTGCAAGCTTTGGCTGCAAGCTTACCTCTCATTGCTACCGCGTGTACTGAACCAGTCTTCTGCATCGACATTGTCCTTGAGGGGCCAGGTGAGTTACGATCGTTGGAGCCACCGAACAATCGTGTCAGTCTGGTCGGCGTAGCCGTGCTGGTCCTCTCTGGCACAGGACGTCGGCGCGCAGATAGAGAAGACCCAGGATCGTGATCACCATCCTTTTCAGCTCGGGCCATCGATGGCCTGGACAGCTCGAATTCGTCCCGAGGAACCATCCGTCGGTTCGAAGAAGAAATGAAGTTTGTGTTAGATGGGCTGGCAAAAGGATCATTATACAGATCAAGCGGAGACGCGTTCTGCGTATAAGACGGCAGATCTGGCGTCCTCCTCCGCGCAAATCGTGGCGAAGTAAGGCCAGGGATCATATTATTTGGATCCATCCTCTTAGTAGACCCGAGCTCTTCAAAGCAATGTTAGATTATCTTCGACTGTTCAAGTTGAAGAGTTATCGGCTTCAGGTCCGCCTATCACACGATATCGAGTGGGTTGAAGTGCTGGTAAGTTAGCTCATGCTTACTGTGGACAGTTGACGGTCAAGGTACAAAGGTCCAGAAGTAGGAAAACTCTTGGGCGTGCTTCACGCCGGACGTGAATTGAAGATGAGTAGGCGAGGCTGTTAACGCTGAGCAAGAAGTTGTGCAACCCGGAGATGTAGATCATCGGATGTCCAAAAGGGTAACCTAGCGTGATCAGGACAAGCGATGTCAACTCTGCTCAGCGTACTACTAGGCTATGAGAAAGATGAGCTGCTGCATGTATAATTACTGTTTTCACCGAGACGGCGATTATATGGTGCATATCATCTCTATAGTACAAGCATGAGCGGACTTTCTGACCCAATCCAGGGTTCCCAAGCAGCCATGGTATAATCCATACATACACCAAACGCCGTTGCCCATGCACACTAGGAGTCGTGATATTCGTCCTTTTTCTTCACGTCGAAGCCCCACGAAGCTGACATGTCTCCACATGTCCCAACTGAGGAGTGCCTCCGACTCAGAAGTCCGGACGCCCCCACGTCCTTCTCTTCGCAGCATGGCACATCATGCTGTTACACGCTGTTCCACATTCCAGTCTTATGCTATGGCGCCAGCGGACGCTGGTAGCGGTGCTTGTTGAGGGGGCGGTGGCGGTGCGTCCAGTCTTGTGTTGTCTGCCATCATCCTCTGGATACCGATTCCAACACCCTCAATGACGGCCAATAGTACTGCACATCCAATCGCCGAGTTCCTGGCTGCTTTGAACCCTCCACGTACTGCAAGTGATCCTCCTGTGAAGAATCCAGCAATGATGGCATTGTACCTAATTAGTCTGTCAGCACTACGATCTCGTACACGGTGTGTATTCTGCCGGGGATCTCTAATCTTAACGTACGGGTCTTCCTTCTTTCTGAATCCTTTGACTGCACAGTCATATGTCGAGAACATGCCACCCCAAACCCCAAAGTTTCCACCTAGTACTGGTGCTCGTGCCTTTATCGCTGTGAGTGCGCCGATTCTTCGTTCACCATACGGGGAGTTGCGGAAGCCTTTGATTCCATGCCATAGTGCTCCACCTATTGCCTAAAGACCACATCCATCAGCTTTCAATCGGTGCAATGCGTACAGGCACAATAGCTCAGCTATACCAACGGAATCTCTGAGGTGTACTTACGCCCATAGAAAAGGCTCCACCGAAGTCAGAGAGCGCAACCCATGGGCACGGATCTCTTGAGTGATCCATCGTGCGCTGGATGTGTTACAGTCTTGCTTGAAGGGACTTTTGTTTCGAGGTCGTGGCGCGATCGTGATGCTCCCAAAGACCTAGCTAACAACAGGTAAGGCGTTAGGATGATTGTCCAGACAGTTACACAGGTAGCACTGCTGGAAGACGACGGGGTAGTAGTGGGAGATTGCTATTTGAGCTCGATGATGTCGGCTCGAAAAAGTGCCATGATGTTCCCTAGACGGATTTGTGCCGAGAATCAAGGGTCCAGGATGATTCAAAAGTCATCAATCAACATTCAAGGAGCACCCATTAACTTGCTTCGCACCGCTTTACTTTCTGCGACTGGAGGAATGCGGTCGCCGCAGTAAATCAGCGTCTTACTGAGAGCTCGCGCACGTCAAGATGGCATCCTCATCGTCAATCATACCTCTCCTCCGAGCAGTTGCGCCACGCCTCTCGCGACGCTTTTTCGCCGGCCAACAATGTACGGCGAAGCCGGCGCAAATACACAGTCTGGCTGGCTCTCGGTCACAGTATCACGGCGTCAAGCACAGTACATTCCTCAAGGCTTTCCGCTCGCAAAGCACCGCAGCTTCCCCCTCGCCAATCGCCAACCTCGGCAGAAATATCACATCCAAGGCGTCTAAGAAAAAGACAGCTTCGTTTGCGAGCTCGTTTCCGGATGTCTCAACCAAATCAGTATCTTACTGGTTGTTTGGCAGTGCAGCTAGTGTCTTTGGTATAGTCATCTTTGGAGGCCTCACAAGGTTGACCGAGTCTGGGTATGGCGAACATTGGAAGCGCGATCAGTCTAGGCTTCATCACTGACAAATCATCTAGTCTAAGTATCACAGAATGGCGTCCGGTCACAGGCAGCCTACCTCCAATGTCCACGGCCGACTGGGACCTCGAGTTCACAAAGTACAAGGCGTCGCCCGAGTTCAAACAGCTAAATTCGAACATGGACCTGTCTGAATTCAAGAAGATATACTGGATGGAATGGACTCATCGTCTATGGGGACGAGTAATCGGCCTTACAACACTCGTACCGACAATCTACTTCATCGCAAGGCGGCGGGTGTCATTCCCAATGGCCCGCAATCTCATACTTATTAATCTCGGCATCGTCGCGCAGGGTGTTGTTGGCTGGTGGATGGTCAAGTCTGGTCTCAAGGATGATCTATTCGCAAAGGGATCTCATCCTCGCGTCTCACAGTATAGACTTGCCACACATCTCTCGCTTGCATTCAGCGTGTACAGCGCCATGCTCTGGAATGGTCTTCAAATCCTGCGCGAGCGTCATCTCCTGCTTTCGTCTCAGCCGAATCGTGCAATGGCTTTTCTCGATCGCTTATCTTCGCCGGCTCTTCGTCCATTCCGGGTTGCGACAATCGCACTTACAGCACTTGTCAGTGTGACAGTGGTGTCAGGCGCACTCGTTGCAGGTCTCGATGCTGGACTGATCTACAACGAGTTCCCCTGGATGGGCAATGGATTGACGCCGCCGTCATCTGAGCTCTGGGATTCCTTCTACAGCCGCCAACCTGCGCCACACCGTGATCTCTGGTGGCGCAACATCCTTGAAAACCCTTCACTTGTGCAACTCGATCACCGTATCTTGGCAACAACAACATTTGTTGCTGTCAACGCACTCTTTGCATGGGCGCGGTTCTCGCCATCGATCAGAGGAAACCTCACGAAAGGCACCAAGATGGCATTGACTGGCGTATTGGGTATTGCCTACCTACAGGTTACTCTTGGCTTGACAACGCTGCTCTATCTCGTGCCCACCCCTATTGCTGCAGCACATCAAGCAGGTGCACTGGCATTATTGACGACTATGGTGGTGCTTGGTAGTAGGACATGGACACCGCCAAGATTGACTCGACTTGTGAAACAGGAATGGATCAAGATGAGGGGCAGACAGGGACAGATGCATAAGCAGATGAGCTTGAGGACTTCTCTGCTCGAGAAGAAGTGAGCACCGCTGTAATGTCATGGCGTGGGACTTACAAGCCTTCACGACCATATCGGCCGCACAGAGTGTAGGTGAACCCGTGAATTATCAGCATTACTCGACGGCGACACATTAGCCTCAGCGATCGTAATACCGATGGAGGCTATACAATCACAACAGTCGAAGACAGCGGTTCAGCGGTGCGAGTCTCACGGTCCGACAAGTGTATATAATCTACAAGTCAGGTCTATGACGAAGTGAAGTGGATACCGAATTTACATTTCCCCATGTAGCCATTGGCGACCTTTATATCCTCGTACTTCCCTGCCACCTTCTTCTTACTATTGCTATAAAGTATTGACTACATTCCAAACCACACGCAAACCATAGCACCTACCAATACGAATACCACCAGCACCCAACACACCCGCAATCATGCTCCGCACCATCACCCGTACCGCTTTCACCAAGAACTTTGCTTCTGCCTCTGCTGTCCGTGTCTCGTCCCGCACGATGGCATCGAAGAACATTGAAGACGCCACACAGGCTGCAGGAGAGGCCAAGGACACAAACCCAAAGGTATGTTCAATATCGTCATATTCCAGGCAGTCGTGACGATTCATCCCGAGGAGAAGCACTAGTTACAACACGGAACATAGCTGATATACGTCACGCAGAACCCCTCTGCAGTCTCCTCCGGCGGCGCTGTCGGCAAGCAGTTCAACCCAGACGGTGCCATCGGCCAGGTCGGTGAGAAGATCGGTGGACCTTTCAGCAAGGATGGTGCTATTGGTATGTTCTACCAGTCTCGAGTGATCGTCGTGTGATTGCCATACTGATCATGTTCCACTACAGGCTCCCAATTCGACGCCGCAAAGGACGGTCTCGCCGGTCAAGTCGAGAAGGCTGTTGACGGGCCCAGCCGTCCGGCTACTGAGAAGAAGTGAGGCTTGAGCCACGGAAACAGTGAGCTCGCCGAGGCATAATAAAGTAGTCCCATATCAAGACGAGGGACGATCGATATAGGAATGTCTTCATACTGTAATATCAATACTTCAAACAAGACCTATGCTCCGCAGGACGACGATGAGCTGACGTGCTGGCGTGTGTGATCTCGAATGAGGTATCCAAACGGTGTTAATTCTGAGATATATCTGCTAAAACCTAGATATACCTGTTCAGACCGATTCCAATATCTCAGGCTGACTTTGCGCTTGGGTCGCTACTCTCAATCTGGCGTCACTCAAATCTTTCTTGCCATCGTGCACCTGTTCCCCAAATCATACCTTCCTATGCCGCTCGATGCAAATCAAACTTTGAGGAAGTGCTGCTTGAGCTGTCGAGCGGACCGCTCTCTCACCAGCACTGTTCCGATGGACGTCCCTAAGCTTGCAGTCAGTACTGTGATGCGACCAGACTCCGAAGGTCAGCCATGATAGAAACCAAGCTCTACCTACACATCAGCAACAGCCCTATCCAAGCAAAACACAACAGCGTCCTTATCCGTCATAACCCGTCGATAAGCTGTCCTCACATTGAACTCGTCCGTCAACTGCAGCCACCTGAAGCTCCAGCCACCTGCTGCTCCAGCATCCAGATACTCGCCCAGGACTCGCATATCTTCAGCACGCTCGTCATTCCTTTCATGTAGAGCGACCAAGCGTTCTGAGCATTCCGGCTCAAGCAATGCAAGCTCGACGACTTCGTGCCCGGCTTGAATGAGCGAGGCAAGCTTGTCCCACGTCGAGATGAAGTCACTCAGATCTTGCTTGACGCGGGCAGTGTCTGTTTGAGGGATTAGGAAGTGGACCAGGTCACGCGGCGCGGACATTGAGGTTCCAGAAAAGTATTGCACACAGTATGAAGAATGGTGGGTGATGCTTATAATTGCATGAGCTCTGTGGTCGCGGAAGTGGCCGCGAGCATGACTTTGTGCTACACCGTGCTACAAGGTGCGACACATCTAAGCACAATGACCATCAAAGCAGAGAGTTCACAGTCACATTCCTCGAAGTCAGTCTTTCTTTTCTCGAGTGCGGTTAGACCTTATGTTCAAAAGTATGGCAGGACGAAGCTGCCGAGTCAAATGTGAAACCGAGTTTCGCTTCAAGTGAATTGTAGGCCAAGCTGAATTTCGACACATCAACAAGAATGACAGCAAGGCTGGTGCTACACTGTACGGTGCCTGGTCACGCTTGTGTGGCTTCGCAATACCATCCTTATCTGACCTCGGGATCTTGCATTGCACAAAGTGCCCTGCTCATCAATCATACCTATAATTGGTGTCTCCATGCTGAACACCAGCGCTCTTTTCCCTTTCTCATTCTCCCCTCGCAAAACCAACCTGCATTATGCCGCCAAGACCCCTGCCGCAGGATAAGTTCCGCGACATCGTCCGCACGCTGATTAGGTTGGCGACGAACATTCAGGAGATGCAGCCCGCGATCCAGGCTTTCCTCGCACAGAACCCAGATATTGAGCAAGATCTCGCAGAGGATGGTACCAGTGTAAACTCTCATCTCACTTTGTCACAACACCGCTTGGTTCTCCCTCTCTGGCACCTACCAAAAGCTAATACATCTACCAATCTCCTAGGTACATTCACTCACGACCGAGTTCGACCGCGCTCTCGGACAGGTCTATGCGATAGAGCATTCCGCGGTTGCGCCTGGGACTGTTAGGACACTCGAGAAGCTTGCGAAGACTTTGCATAGCGTGAAAGCGTCGTTGCTTGAAGTCTTTTGGTTCTGTTATCCCACGGATAATGAGGGAAGAGAGGACCAGGGCATCGTGGATGTTGATGCAAGGTGGGTCATTGTGTTGGAGGAGATAAGAAAGCTTGCGACGGTGTTTGGATCTGAAGAAGAGAGTTGATGGCTGCTTGACCAGAGAGAAGTGGAGTGCGTGGGATAATCTGGATAGAGTAAGGTGTTGGCGCGAAACCCCATCTTGGGAAGGAGTCATATAGGCGTTTGATGACAAGCTGTTATTAGTGTAGGCTAGACCCATGCTGTCGTTGAATGGTACAATTATATGGTGGCAATATAGTATAAATGACTTCTTACATGCAATATCCAAATATCCGCCGCATTACCTCCTCACTCACTCTCCCTTCACAATTCCCTCCCGTACGCCCTCATCAACCTATCAATCCTCTTCCCGGTCTCCTCCAGCAACACCTCCAACGCCTTTCCAATCTCCTCCTGCCCCTCCCCCTTAACCACAATCCTCAGCGCATTCGTGCTCCCAGTCCTCTTCAACAACGTAGCATACCACAAACCCCTGGCCTCACTCATCGCCTTCTTCGTCTCCGCAGCCTTAAGAGCTGTCGTAGTCATCTTCGCGCCAGCGACTGGGAGTTTTGGCGCAGCAGAGAACTCCTTCTTCACGACGACAAGCTCGAGATGGTCGTGGGGGCCGGCGGTCTGGCCGCCAGCTGCGTTGATGGTGGAAGTGTCGACGGTGTTGGTGGTGACGTTGGAGGGGCGGGGGCAGAGGATGCTGCCGTTGGCGAGGATTTGGAAGCGGAGGTCTGCGAGGGAGTAGGTTGGGTTGCCGGGGTTGTTTAGGGGGGTGGTCATGGTGGTGGTGGTGTGGTTGTCTTTGCGGTGCTGAGAAGATGGAGGTTTGGGGGGATGGGTCAGGAGGTTAAGACTTGTATTGTTGCTGTGAGCGACGGCGACGAGTTGGTAAGAGTATATATAATGATGTATCGAAGAGCGAGGGCGAGGACGTGATCACTTTATCGCGACCATTGGAAAAGTTGGCGATCATCCTGGTTGTTATGGCTATGTCATCAGTAATACGAACGGATACCGGTCCGACGATCGCCAGGGGTCTTGTTTCATCGTTGAGCTGAGCTCTGACGCAACAAACACCTCGAACAGAAACATAAGCCAGCCGCTCGTCACTTGATGTGCTGTCAAAGATGTTGTGCTCCTGGCGATGGTCTTTGCGAACTAAAGGGAACACAAGCTTTGTGGAACTCCTGAGTCGAGCCTTGTTGCGAGGTCTTCATAGGTGCTCGATCTGTGCGACCTGTACAACGATGAAATATATACGTACACAAGCCAATCCAGATGGATTGCTTGTGAGACTCCAAGTGAAGCTCGAGTGTGTGATACCGTCTTACAGACTTCTTCAGCATTTCTTGATTATTTAAGGAAGATGCTTTCCCATTCTTTCTCTCTCACAGGGTTGTTCGTTACCCTTTTCTGTCCTGCTTGTGAGTTTCGTTCATTTTCATCTTTGTCTTCATCTCGAATCCCTCTGTCTTAGACCCGCAATCTCTGTAACCTACAACCTTAGCAATGGTATTTCGTCTCACAGATGAACAGCTTGAAAGGTGCCGTGGCAATACCGATCCCAGGAGACTTCCCTGGCAAGCTTCTAGCGATCTGATCGCACGTTGCAGAACTTGGACAGCCGATGATTTCCGGCTGTTCGAAGAGATAACAGGAGAGTATTGCAACGAACATCGTCCATTAGAGGCTGCCAGCACAACACCACAGGAGCGACGTTTGGAGGTACAGCTTTTCAAGACTGCACTTCTCTTCTTCGTTTGGGACTGGGACGAACTTCCCATTGAAGTTCCACCCTGATGACAGCAGCGATGATGAACACTACCAAGTTCAGAAGATAGATGTTCAGTTCGAAAGACTGGAGGTCTTCAACACATATCCACGTATGGCTACGGCACTGAGAGATACCCATGTCAAAGCATACAAGAGGGCGGAAATGACTATGGCGGATGATGAATTGAATAAGAAGTACGCCATCGCGCGAGAATTGGAAGACTTTAGTAAGATTGCTATTCGATGAGGTACCGAAAATGGCGGGCTAATCACGAATAGTGCGCATCTATTGGCAAATGTTTGATGGCAACTCCCGTCTGGATGCTGTGGCAGAGAGGCTTCAGACGTGGTGATGATTGTGGCCGAAAGCAGCGGCGACGAAGGTGGTCTGGCACGATTCACGAATAACTTCACGACAGTCTTGACTGCAGAATCTTCCCTTATCCTCCAGACTATTCGTTGACATTGCACTTATTCTAACATGTATTCCCAATCTTCTTCTGTGGCATCATCAACATCATGCAAGTCCTTCTAAACGACGTGACCCTGCTTACGCACCAGGGCAGTGACCTCAAAAGTAGCGTCCTGAAGTGCCTCGCCACATTCCTGGACACAATCCCGTCCTTGATGACAGCCTTCTATGCACTCGGCAGCGTTGCTTGCTGGACATTTTGCACACTCCCCGCAGGTCCATGCAGCCGCCGGTTTACTCTCCCCATTGGCGCATTGATCTGCGAGGCCACCACGTCGACGCCTCGGGCGGGGACAATGAAGAAGCAGAAGTGATCGTGCCCATGAAGGTTGAGAATGGGGAGGGATCGTCCTCGACAGAGGAATCGCTGCACTTCAGCGATCGGGTTTGAAGGAATATTGGTGAAGTCGTGCTTACTGAGGACACCGAGGATGTGTGTAGTAGTGGAGGAAACGTGACACACTAAAAAACACCGATTCGGACACCCTAGTCACACCCATGACGATGGAGCAGGAAGAACGATTTTAGAGGAGACTGGCGGAGCAAGCGCGGTGGTTTGAGGAGCTGCTGGCGCGGGCTATGATCACGAGCGAAAGTGATGGTGGTGGTAATGGTATGAACACGATGGATCCATGAGATTTGTATACAGCAATGAATTGACGACGGGAAGATGGTGAGGTACATAAGGTACACAACGGACTAGCAACCATAAACGGAAGTATCGCCGTCATTGCGTCGTGCCGAATCGCCGCAGTGCGGAATACCCGGACAGCCAGCGCAGGGCCTATCATACCGTCGAACCCAACATACCATCTTCATTTTCTTATCACAGTCATCTCACAAAACAAATGGTGTCAATGTCGTGCTGTCGTGGCTTACCTTGTGCACCATGTCCAGAGCTCCCCGCTCCAATGCCAACACACCAGTGTGACGTCGTGTAACATACCAGCCGCTCTTGTGCAACCTACAGTGCTTCTGTACAACCTGATCATCAGCTCGTCCGCTCGGCCGCTTCGGCATCGGGTCGTCCATAAAGAGCTTGCGAGGCCCTCGTTCACGATTCCGACAGAAACTTGCTACGTCAGGAGAAGGTGTATCAGAAAATACCTGTGCTTACTTGTGTCTGACATGCTTTGAAGTAAGAAGAGGAAGCCTCCATTGCTTGTGCCACATATCCAGCAGCCAAACGACTCACGATGATGCAAATAAGTTTGAAAGCTCGCAATGTGGTACGACCTTTGCAATCCATGGCTGCGCCTGTATCAACACATACAGATGCTAGAGATGCAGCTCCGACCGTGTCTATCGCAGAGTATAAAAAGCTGCTCGCCACCATGGATGCGCATGCCGAGATCCTGGAGCATGCGATTGAGCTACGCACAAGAATACTCAAGCCCGGAATCGCTTCTGTCACGCTTGGAGAGAATGAGAAGAGAGAAATGGATACGGTAAGTTGACCATGCTTGTGCCGGCCTGTCTGGACCCATCCCACATCCGACAATGCCTAATGCTCAACAGCTAAAGTCACACCTGCACACCCTACACGTTCATCGCGCAGCTCTTACTGATGCAACCACGTCCTACACCACGCTCCAAACTCTCGTCGATGCCGCCGCTACGAACGTCCGGTCCCACCTCGCCAAGGCACACGACGAGCCTATTGACGGCGCGTATTGCGACTACGCCGCATATCTGGCAGCGCGGCAGCGGCTGGTCGAATTGATGGTAGAGCGGGATGGAATGTTCGAGGATGCTGGGAGGGTGGCGTTGGAAGTGGTCAGTGGGGAGGAGGCGATGGCCAGTATGGTGTATGCCTGTAGGAGGGAGATGGGAAGGGAAGGGACTAGCAAGGCGGGGATTAGAGGCCGAAGGGTACGCGGGGGAGAGGCGATACAGCCGCCACCGCCGTATCAGCAAGGGTGGGACGTCGGAGGAGAAAAGTAACGGCGTATGCAAGAGGCGTAACCGGTTCGTTTTAGGTGATGAGATGTTGATGTATTGAGTGATGCCTTCTGTTTGCGCTCATTTAGCAGCGCCATGATTGCTATCTCGCCATGACTGCTCATACTACTTCCCTGAAACGACGTGAAGCTTCACTACGTCAAAACTCTGACTAGTCTGAGAATGACATCTAATTTGCTCGTTTCTTGCTGTGCGCCTCAGTGTACCTTGACTATCGTACAAACTCAGCAGTCACTTGACGTGTGCTGAGCGTGTTGCATTCGGTCTTGAGTGGAACGAGAACCCCTGTTGCTTTAAGCCTGGTCTCCAGCCTTGATTTACCGTTTCACAACCTCTGTGCGACGCAGCTCTATTGGCACAAATGCCAGCACCATCTATGATTTAACCGACAAGCTGGCTCTTTGACTGCTGCGCTCGCCCTACCATCACTATGGATGCGATGATACATCTCCTTTGTCCAAGAGTCTTACAAGCTATGGAGCTAGACGTCGGATCGATATTCTCCCTAGTTCTGACTGCAGACACGCTATATAATGGCAGAGCCGACCTTGGAGCTGTAATCACGTCCTTGAATCCGGCTGGAACAATAGACTGCGCAAGTCAGTAATGTTCAGATAAGAGGCTACATGAAGGATCTGATGTTCAAAAGGCAAAAGCTGAAGACATACTTCAGCATCTGGAATTCGTTTTCGACCCAGCTCACAGGGCTCACAAGTGCGAAATACAATGTTCCAGAAGCAGCTGTCTCGGCGGAATATCAGAGCAGCGTTATCGGACTGCGAGGCGGTCTACGAGCCTGCGAAGCCGAAGTAATAATGATCGTCGATTGGTACAATACACGAGCGCCAATGCACAACGCTAGACTGAAAGATGTGCAGCAAGCCATTGGTCGCATGATGTGTAATAGGACTGAAGACGCTACTTCAGAATGGTAACTTCCTGCATACTCACCGACTTGATATGATGGAATGGAGTCCTTTGATGAGGATCTAGTGATGGGCATGGTATTATACGGTGCCTCCGTAGGTCGAAGTCGAGACGGCACTCTTCACACTTGGGCATGATGTCCAGAAGCACCATCCTCGGACGAACGCTTACAGTAGCAGGCCTCTATAGCGCGAGGACTGGGGCGTTGGGAAGGGGGTGGCATGGGATGGCTCGGAAAGCGAGGCGAGAAAGTCGAGTTGAGCGTATCAGTATTTGACACGAGCATGTCATAGAATCTGAAGGGCTCGTGCTTGAGCTACCATCAGCGGCTTGGTAGATGTACGCATGAAGGTGGCATCCTGAGCTGTTCCAAGCTAAACCATGGCCCTCAAATAAGCTTTATCTGAACAAATATCAGCCAACTTCACATCAATTTTATCATCCTACTGCTACATGCACTCGACCACTATCATGACTGCCGTTAACATAATTTATTCCAAAGCATTGACAGCCATGAAGTATGACATTGGACTGGTCTACCGATCGGCGACATGGATTGAAAATGTCCAAGGCCTAAACTTCAATGCTAATAGCGAAGTCGGAATTGTAAGTACATTCTCGAATACTACAGTACTACTTAAGGCTTCTGACAACCACGCAGCTGAGACGCTATATGCTGGGCGTTATCAGTAGCAGGCAACAGCTGAAAGTGAACTTGGACACCTATGATCGGGTCCACGGCAAGGAGCGCGAGGCTTGTGAGGCCACTATGAGGAGGATCATTGATGACTACGAAAAGGAGGCTGAGACACATCGTCCAATCATCAAAAATGTCCTGCAGAGTATCGGTGATATGAAGTGTGCTATGTTGGAAGCTGGCATTGAAGTGCAACCTCTGGCCGCGGTATCGAGATCGAGACGTATGGCGGACTCGGAGGAGAAATGATCTGGAGGGTGCCGTCGCGTGGTTTCATGGGTCGCGCCTGCCATTTCTGAGTTCATCTTAGATAGTATGTCTGTAAATTTGACTTCTGTTTTTTCGGTTTACATCTTGCCAAACATCCTTATTATCACCGGCACTATTCATACCTATACCTAGAGTGACCTCCAGCCTCGCAAGCTCCAGTGTTTGATCAACCTAGGATACCTAGAACACTTCATCATCTTGCCATTCTGCTGCCGCAGATCTGGCTAAGGCGAACCGCATCCGTTCTCTTGTGATACCATGCCTAGAGACAAATATCGGAATTATAGGTTCCCTGATGCAAAACCCGGATGCCAGCGACATCTTTCATTTCGGATTTGTGAGACTTTCGCAGCAATCTAAACGTACAAAGAGACCACGCTAATACGTATTGCACAGCCGAGATACACCATGGCAGGTTCGAAGAGCAGGAGGGAACGACTGCTGATCTGGCTAAGCGCCTACGATCAGAACTTCGCCCTGTTTACAAAGCTCGAGGCCGTACAGTCGAGAGTATGCGAGACAAATCTTGAACTTCGGGCGGCCATTCAGATCAAGATGAATGAACTGAGGTCCTACATGCGAGCTTGCGAATCCAAAATGTCAACACTCGAAGAGCAATGCGAGTTAGCGCACGATGTATTTCGTCCCGTACTCCTCAGCGCCTTACGAGTTGTTGGATCCAGGATAGCTGATATGCCTGATGATGCCAGTATGGAAGAGCAACTGCCTGCTTATACACCAAGGAGTAGTTGAAGGCTGGATCACCACACTCTTCACATCATCTCCAGAGTTTACCGCCGTCGTCTCGCACGGAGAAAATAAGTGATTGTCTCGGACGAGGTTGTCCTTCTGATCGGCCTTGTCAGGGTTGGCAAAATCCAGGGTCCAGGTCTTTCGTCCAATCTTTGTGTTTATCAAAGAACTTTTATATTTCTCATTCCATCTCTCACGCTGAACCTTACAACCTCTCTTGAGCTCCAGATCACAAGCCGAACAAGCACCCTAGCTCGCCGCAACAGTCAAAATTACCCGCCTTTACAATAAGACACACACTCCTCTACACCACTCCTCCCTCAACTATGCCTATCTCCAAGAAAGACCGCGTCGCGCGCGAGCACAAGAAGGCCGATGCCGCTGGCACTCGCGCACCCGTCAAAGCCAATGGTCTTCCCGTCAAAGCGCCCAAGGAGAAGTCGCTGTGCGCTTTCTGCAGGAAGGAGATGGTTCGCGACAACAAGATTCAGATGGAGGCACACGCAGACACACATAGCGACGCCTGGCCGAAGGAGAAGTGCTTTCCGAATGACTTCACTGCTTGAGTGGGAGCAGTATGAGGTTGCGAGCACGGTGATCAGAACTGAACGATGCTAGGGTTTGGGGTTGTCAGGTTGGCGTTGTGGACATCATGGATTCGGGGTCGAAAAGCATAATCTTGCTTTTTGCCATGGCATGACTAGAGCATTGAGGCATCGGGTCTTGGAAGCATCCGGGCAGTATAAGGCAAGAGTATTCGGGCATACACTGGGCCAGAGAAAGCAGCAGCACGACAAGCGCGACCACACGCGACACAACAGAGCCATTCAAGTTCCTCACCATTGCTGGTCCCACAAAAGACCTGGCTCAAACAGCCTTTCCCCTCAGGCTTCCTCTACCACGAGAAAAGCGCTCATTGTACCGATGGAACCACATGGTGAGCATGAAGGCAGCCGACTTCGACAATAAAGATTTGTGCTGCTTCGTTCGTCATGTCTAGCTTGAAGCATACTGGTGAACCAAAGAGCAATGTGGAGAACCTCCCCGTGCTAGTGTTGTCGCTCGCTCGAGATCTGACACGTTCGCTCGTCAGGAAAGCAAGATGAAGGTCTGGGTACCCGACAAGTCACTAGAAAGAAGTTACTGGCGCATACGAATACTACTCTTGAACTACTTGATTCGACGTCGACACAAGGTGACGTGCCGTGCTCCAATCGAACCGCAACTGCTCTGGACTACATCAGCTTGTGCTGGATTTTTGATGTTTCCTTCTGTGTGATAGCTGTCTGCTACTCTTGTTTCTTGGTCATGACGCATACGAGAGATAGCAGCACGAGGTGAGAGATGAGGAAGAGCTTATACTCCACTGCGCATGAGGATTATCTGTACGCCATCTGATCGTACCGAAGCTGCTTTGTATGGTATGTAATGAAGAGTGATGTGTGCTCATTAGCGGAGCATGCTATCCGTCGGCCTCTCATGCCCCGACACCAGTCATCCTGCACTTTACCCCTCACTTGATGCATATTGACGTGAATGCCACTCAATGCGCTCCCTGTAATATGTTGATTACTGCATCTCACAATGTATCCACGCTCCATGCCGACGTGGACATCGGAGTCTTGGGGCGGTGTTCAAGCACTATACAAGCAGCTTCCGCAGTCTCATCGCTTGAAGTTAACCTCCCCAGCAACTACCCACCAACATAACACAATGTATACTGCACTCATACTCTCGGCAGTCTCTGTCGTTGGAGCTCATGGCATCTGGCCTCCACATTCTTGGCCCAGCAAGTCATGGCCATGGCAGCAACTACTGCTTCTCCGACATCAAGTCAATCTGCCAGTGCAACACCTACTGGTACCGCTGCAGCCATACCTGTCTCTGCTGCCAATGCTGGTGGACCACTACTTGACGGCTTTGTGAGCTACTCTATCGAGTTCGCCTTCTTTCCGGACGATGCTGGCGGGTGTAGGAATGTCTTGAGGTTGTTCAACTTAATTGACTTTGGCAGGTAACATCAGTCATCCCAACACGTTCTCGAACAATCTGCTCCACAACCTGGGTGCTCTTCAAGGCACGAAGCCTTACATTCGAGTCGGCGGCAATACTCAGGACTATGCAATCTACGACCCGACGCTTCCTGTCGCTACCACTGGTACCTTTACGCCAACCGTGTCGACAGACTATCCTTTGCAACTCGGAATTGGCAAGTCATACTTCGAAAGCTACTCGACCTGGGCAGACACGAAGTTCATCCACGGATTCAATCTTGCTGCAAACACGACCGAAGACAGAGAGCTACTGCTCGATACTGTGCCGCTAGCTTGTCAGGCGCTAGAAGGTGGCAAACTTGCATATTGGGAGTTCGGTAATGAGCCTGATCTGTATAAGACGAGTGCCCAAGGTATCAAGCGACCTGCGACCTGGACAGAGCAAGACTACGTCGATGAATGGCTGAATGGCACTCGTGCTATGAAACAAGTCCTCGAGGAAGCATGCCCGAATGAAGTCACTGCTGAGGCATACAAGTATTACGCACCTTCATTTGCTGGCACCAATAACAACAACTTCACGATGCGCAGTGCTTTGCTAGAGGGTTAAAATGATGACGCTGATATTGGGATCTCTCATCTTATAAGTATGTTGTACGCAGGGAAGATACCGTGCTGTGACTGACCTCTCATCTCCGTACAGCTACATCAGCGGCGCCACGTCGCCAGGAGTAACACTGCAAGGCACTCTCCTCAACCATACTGTGACCGCAAACTCCATCCATGCCCACGTCATCGATTACCTCTCCGTGCTAAGTATCACAAACTCCTCCGGCGCCAACACTCTCCCCAACATCCTCGGCGAAACCAATTCACTCTACAACGAAGGTCGTCCAGGTCTCTCCAAACCCTTTGGCGCCGCACTCTGGGGCGTTGACTTCAACCTGTATGCTGCCTCGCAGAACATCACTCGCGTCCACATGCACATGGGCACAGGGTACCGTTACCAAGCATGGCAACCCATCGACACCTCCAGCGGGCTGTATACTCCAACCACGATTGGCACAAAAGCGCCATACTATGGTAGTATAGCCGTTGCCGCAATACTGGGCAACGTCTCTGCCCGCGACACTCGGGTGGCAAATCTGCCACTTCAGCAGACTGATGAAGCGGCGTATGCTGTATATGGCCCTGGCAATGCTGGAGTGGTGCCATCCCGAATTGCGGTCATTAACATGTTGCAGTACAACTACACCGCCCTTGCCAACGGTACTGGACTAGCGTACCCTGCCCCTCGTCCGGAACGTACTTACACTTTCCAATTGCCGCCGGCACTATGTGCGGGAACGACCACTGCTGTGCGCCGTCTGAATGCGAATGGTAGTGACGCGGTTACAGGAGTAACTTGGGATGGGTACAGTTACAATTGGGAGCTGGAACAGGGCAGACCGGTGCTGCTGAGCAATGTCACGAGGGATGAAGTGCTAGCGATTGCGGGAGATGGATCGGCCAGTGTGAGCGTGCCGGCCAGCGGCGTCGCCGTGCTGGATCTGGCGTGTCGCTGAGAGGGATCATATAGAAGTAGCATCCGGACGTGCGCAGAACATATACGGCACTCTCCTCAACACGATCATACGAGAGCTAGTTGCACGAGTCAGTCATAGTTTTATGCCAAGAAAGAGGACTCCACTCTGGCTGTATCCTTCTTTCTACACAGGAAAGAGCAACCTAAACATCAGACCCTCGGACTTCGCATCCGTCTCATCTTCTCTCAATTTCGTCATTTCTGCTTCTTCACTACTGAGGTATCTCACAATATACTCGTCTTCCACGTTGACTACAACATTCGAAGTCTGAAGACGCCAGCAGCCTGCAACACTATTCGGCCCGATACCGATTTAAACGTGCTCAGCTTAATAAACGTGCTCATCGCCCGCACTGTCCATTCAAGTTAATTTCCCGTGTTTGATGCCTGTAAAGCGAAGCAACAGGCAGTCGAGTGGCGGTGGAGTAGGAGGAGTCAAGCATCAGGGTAATTGACCTGCCCGGCATGCCTTTCTTACTCATTGAAGGGGAAAAGGACGTCGTCAGAGTTGCTTGGTACGTTGCTAAGCATAGGTGCGCATGGCTTGCCTCACGCATACACTTTTTGTCTTCCCTGCCTGATTCGGCAACTCGCTCATCACCAAATCAGTACTGACTGTACACAGTCTCCCCTGCATCAGGGGTCACCGAGTGGCAAAATGCGACCACCTTCACAGAGTCCTTGTGCAGACTAATATGCCAGGACGGCCGAAAGGTTTGCGAAGTGGCTGCCAATGCAGCGTCGTGGGAATTGATTGCAAATGTAACGCTAGAACAGCGTACATAGTACCAGGTCACTGTACGATTAGGTACAATCCCACCTACAACCACTTGCTGACAGGTGTCAGTGGCTAGCATTGAAACCAGCAGTGAAGTGCTCGCACGACTGCCAAATGCAAATGTACCAGAGGGAGCCGAGATTATCACTAATGCAGTAATTGAGGGACAAACTCAAGAACCCATCAGATCTAACAAACGAGCATCCTCAAAGGGGCCAATCAGACGAGCTCGACGTATTCCCATGGAGGGCAGCAGATCACCAACCGTCGAGAAGACACCACCCAGAGCTGTGGTTAGTGGAAAGAAACCAATGCTTCGTCCTGTGGCGAGTGAGATTCCGCCGAGGCAATATCGCAGTTTTGAAGAGGCAGCTTCGTCTGCGTCCAAGTCTAACTCGTCAGAGGAAGAAATAGAAGAGTTAGTGAGGCAGAGATTGGCTTCACTCATGATGTTGAAAGCCAAGACTAACGTGGGCACATGTTGTAGTCATTCTTCTGTGGCTTCTGACCGGTCGGATGATCACGATCCAGCGGGCGCTTCGGTGAAGAGTCAAGCAGAGGAAGACCGCCGTATGGATGAAGAACTCTTGGCCATGGCTGCACAACTGTCAGAAGAGTTAGTGAGGCAAAGATTGGCTTCGCTCATGATGTTGAGGGCCAACACTAATGTGGCTAAATGTTGTAGTCATTCTTCAGTAGTCTCAGAGGCTTCCAACGATCACGATCTGACTGCAGTCACAAGTCATGGTGTAAGGTCGGATCGCTTCGATCAGGAATCGTCGGCCATTGCTGAACAGTCGACGGCTGAAGATGGACAACCATTCGAGATTCCTGGTCAGGATGTTCCAGAATCTTCTCATGTGGCTGCTGAATCAACGACACCGAAATCTCGAAGTAGTCCTCGATCACAACCACCCCCAGGACGGCCATCAGCGTCCAACTCGTCAGCTCACTCGAGTCAGCATCACACCGATGTCGTCTCGCCTGCGGCTGTACATATGCAGCATGGACAAGAGAGTACACCACCTGCGGATAATCCTTTCCAACCATCCATATCGGGAGTCCCTACCTCACATGATCATTATCACGACAATCATACCTGTGGGCGAGCAGCACGTTCGGGTCTTGATGCCATGATTATTGCTGATTCGGATGAGACACTCCCAGCTGATGGCTGTGCATGCGCTGGTAATGCCAACTGTGCATGTCTTGGCTGTCGTGATCATCCTAATAATCCAGTAACGATGGACTATGTTATGGAAGCCCTCGCCTTACAGGCCACCGAGGAATTCAATACTTATATGCAGAACGAGTCCAACGAACTCATGTACAACCAAGCTGACGAATTGCTCGATGATCTGCTGAAGGATGATGTATACGAGCCTCCCCAGTCTACTACTCAAGGGAGCTGCTGCACCAAAGCAGTACAGAGCTTGCAGACAGTTGACTCAGACATGATGGAGTTGCAAGATCAGGCCGTTGATGCGCCGCCGTCCGCAGTCAAGGAGAGCACCCAGTATCAGCCGATTGCTGCCGATGTCCAACAGCAGACCATACCAGAGAGCAGGTCAAGACCAGGAGGAACTGCAGCCGAAAATAACAACCCGACATGGGCAGAAGCAAGTCGGCTGGGAAGTGGAGCTAAGCCCACGCACAACAATCAAGTGACAAGACCAGCAGAAACTGCAGCTTCAATTCAGACGAGTCTGCAAATGCCTGGGCAATCGCTGAACACTCAGCAGGCCGTAGGCTTCCCGTACCAATTTGACAATGGACAATCAATCAATCTTGAACAACAGGTCGACTACAATCCGCAACCCAACTTTGCCAACTTTGGTCAACAACTCAACTTCGCCAGCTTTGATCAACAGCCACAAGTTGCACAACAAACGAGCTCCATGCAACGACCTCATATCGGACAGCAACCTAACTTTGGACAACAACCCAACTTCACACAACCCAGTCTCGGACAACAGGGACAACAGCTCGAACTCAGACACCAAATGATCTTCAATCCGCAGGCGAGCTATAGCCAGTTGCTGGAGCCTGCATCACAAAGGCCATCACAACAGCAGATGGTTCCAGCGCAAAATGCTTGGTACGGCCACCTGATGATGCCAGTACAGCCGATGCACTCAACGCAACCCATGCAGCAACAGATGAAACCTGGACATACCGCTGGATTCGGTCAGTCAACGTATCCAGCACAGCCTTACTCGGCGCAATTTACACAACAACAGATGAACTTAGGGAACACTGCTGGTTTAGGGCAACCAGGTCGTTCAGCACAACCCATTTATCCAATACAACCTATACATTCAGCGCAGCAGATGTATCCAGCACAACAGATGTATCCAGCACAACAGGTGTATCCAGCACAGCCCATGTATCCAGCACAACAAACACAACAACAAGTACAAGACTCTCCCACTCCTGACGTCTACACAGGCATCGGTCTTTACCGTGACCCTAGTCAGCACTCTGATGATTTCCTTGCACGATCGGCGGACAGTGCAGGGAATCCTTACTCTGCACCTTTCCAGCCAACTCCGGAAGTATTCCATCCGTCTGGACAACAGTCTGGGGCGGGATCTGGATAGCCGTGGCCTGTTGGTGCTGTTATGGCGCAGTGATTCAGGACAGAGGATGGTACTGGAGGTGATGATGAGATTACGAAGAAAAATGTCGCATTCGGAGCATTGCGAGCATTGATATGGCTGTGGGTTTGGGTTTTCTTACTGCTGGCAAGATGCAGAAGAGCATCGTCGGTACTGTCAGCCCAGTGAGGGAAAAAGCCGACTCAAGGCAGAAGCAGGTCAGGACGCACGATTGAGATCGGAAGTGGCTGCATGTATAGATTGTATGTATCATCATTGCAGCGCTACAGCAATATATCTCGCTACTCATCTTCGTCTCTACAGCATCATCTCCCCTTCTTTCATTTACCACCCTCCGCTCTCGTATACTATACTGAAGTGTACTTGCACACATACACATGACGCATGAGGCATCGTCATGCGTCGAGCTGCGGACCGCAGGCCGTGACGCGAATATGTTTCCGTCCAGCTCGAGCACCCATGCAGGTACCGGTGATCATGCTACAGTATACAGTACTATACTAAGCAAGGCGATGCAGAGTGACAGAGTGCCAGCAGAACCTCCCACCCACCTGCTCGACCCGGCCACAACATTCATTTTAGATGGCGGAGAGTGCTAGGGTCGATTGATGTGCTCATTGGCCAGGGCGTTTCTGCTAACTTTGTTCCCACTACTGAAAACTTCTGTTGCTTCCGTACCAGTACCACTCGCCGCGCTTGGGTTGGATGTGGCAGGCTCGCGTGTTTATGCATGATTCTGCTCGTGCTTGCTTGTGATTGTGATTGTGATTGTGATTGGGATTGTCCATCATGGAGCTAGGTATTCATGTATTTACCCTGTGATATTGGCACTGGGATTTGTACCTGCTGACCACAATATTGTATACCTGTCACTCAACCTTGAGTCTTGCTGCTGCCGTGTGACTTTGAGCGAGGAACTGACTTCGGTGCATAACCTCGGTGCCATTGAAAAAGTAGGCAGCAAGCCGCGTCAACGAAGACTTTGTTCGTCGATTCCCTGCAGGTCGTGTGCTCAGGCGTGAACCCCGCATGAGCCCGTTGACTCGGCAGCAGGGGCAGGGGCAGGGGGAGACGACGACCAATGGCGAGGTTTTTCTGTTATTCCAGGTTATTCTCAAACTCAACAAGGACACTTCGCCTGCCGTGTCAAGACCCAAGAGGCACGAGAATACAAAGGCATTCGCTCGCCGAACTTCCAGGGAGGCCGTCTAAGTATACTTCGCTTCTCTTGTGTCGGGTAAAGGCTTTGTTGTGCGGAGCTGGCACTTAACGAGGTAACTCGTCCATCCTATTGGTGCTGCCAATGTGGGCAGTATATTTTGAACTGCTGGCAGTGCTGCTGTACCCAGTCCTTCTGGCGTGTCTTGGTGTCTTCACTGGCCTGCCATTGCCTGCCATGCCTGCTTGTTGCGGATCATGCCGCCTCGATGTGCGTGTTCTCTTCTTGAAGTACCATGCTCGAGTCACTGGGACCTGCCTCGCGCTCGTGCTTGGATATCCATGCCAATGCAACGCCCATGATTGACGTAGGTATTGATATGGTACCTGTACCTGCTTCTGCGTCCGCTCGTGCTGACCTGCCGTGACGTGCCGTTCAATGGGTAAAAGTGCCATCATGCCCCTCCTCTCGCTTTTCTTCTCATGTTCACGTCTAATTTCGTTTCTCGTTAGTCTCGAGACTGTTTTGCCTTTCGCTTGACCTGCACTTCTCATTCAATTCTTTCTACTTGTCTGGATTGCTTCTACACTTCTCGGAGACTGCTCTCTCTGCCTTTTGAATTCTTCCATCTTGTTCTTTTCCAACCCGATTCATCAGAATCACTAGTCTCCTCTCTATCTCTCCTTGGCACAGTTCACTAAAGTGTTCATCACATCCATCTCATCACTCCAGAAGCATCATGCCCGGGGGTTTGCACCCTCCTCCCACAGTTCTTCTCCAATGGACAGAACTCGCTTCAGACCCCCATCCACGGTCCAGCGCAGGACGACATGGCATCGTCGCCATGTCCTGTGTGCTGACTGTGCTTGCTATATTGGTTGTCATGGCACGACTGCGTGCACGATGGCTGAGGAAGAACTTTGATTGGGACGATGGGTTGTTACTTGTCGCTATGGTGCGTATCTTCATCTTCCTGATCTGCTTCGAGGCGGTGTTGCAGATGAGGAGCGGGGAAGGCAAGGCTAGGCTATGGATACTGTGCTGATGAGGAATGCATAGGTGCCGACGATTGGACTTACAATCTGTATATGTATTGGTATGTCAATGGCTAGGAGGATGACGGCATGAGATTGAGCTGACTGGTGTAGGCATCGAGCATGAAGGCATTGGAAGGCATGTCTGGGATCTGAACTTGGAGATCTTGCTCAACACTAGGAAGGTAAGCGATGACAATGCTATGCGTGAGAAATTGTGGCTGGGAAAGGATATTAACCACTCTTCCCCCTCCACCCTAGGTCGTCTTCGCCTTCGAACTCCTCTACCTCTGGTCCTCCTCCCTCATCAAACTCTCCATCCTCTCCTTCCACACCCGACTAGCCCGCGACACCCTAACACCCCGCTTCATCATCGCCGTACGCTCCAGCATCGCTTTTATCCTCTTCTATATGATTACGTTCACCGTCACGCTGTTCTTTACGTGTCAGCCGTTTAGCAGTTTTTGGAACCAGATTTGGTTGTATATGCTACCGGATGAGGACGGGGCGCAGAGTTTCAATTGTGCTGGAGAGGGAAGCAGTCTGCTTGTGAATACGGGGATTAGCATATTAGCGGTACGTCCATCATCCGACACATCTGAGTGCCAGTGACATTGCCGAAACCCCATCGTACTTCTACTGAAAGCAAAAGGACAAAAGAAAGGGTTGTTCGCTGACACTTGACGACCATATGACAGGACTTTATAACAACCTCCCTCCCTTTCTTCCTCTTCTGGGACATGGCGCTCCCCCGCCGGCAGAAAACCGCCCTCGGCGCCATTTTCGCCCTGGGTTTCTCCCTGTGCATTATTGGAATTGTGAGGTTCTGGTATATTTACAAGGTCTTCTTTGTGAGCTATGATGTGACGTGTTAGTATCTCTTTCTCTTCTTTCGCCCTGTTTGTTGTCGGGGAAAGGAAGCGGTGACTTGGTGAACTGATGAAATGGTGCTATGGTGATATGGGGTGGGCCCAGCGGTTGTGCAGATATGCTGATGAGATTGATGTAGATGTTGCGCAGTTCCTCTTCGCATGGACGGCCGCGGAGGTGCTGTTGGGGATTATGTGTGCGTCGGCGCCGGCTCTCAAGGTACGTTTTCCTCTTCATCTACTTTTCCGACCCTACGTCGGCGTGCTGCGTATGCTTGTGTCCAAACGCTATTGGCACAAGCAATACCGAAGCAACCTCGAGGAAGGCTCCTGGCTGACACGGCACAGATCTTCTTCCACTCCCTCCGCAGCTCTTCCCCATCTCCCCCCCCGGCGACAGGCTTTGCACCCAGCGTCAATCACAATAATGATTACAACAATCCCACGCTTGACTATAAGCGCCAGGACTCTCCCACTTCGCCAATCGCCTCAACTCCAC
>Ga0268250_10000127_pt1 | contig 35909 bp, 44 predicted proteins | sample AgamicAsSfe_FD_200448 | JGI IMG/M metagenome (GOLD analysis project Ga0268250, IMG submission 200448) | Agave microbial communities from Guanajuato, Mexico - As.Sf.e (v2) (version 2) | ecosystem: Host-associated > Plants > Phyllosphere > Phylloplane/Leaf | place: Guanajuato, Mexico | collected...
GGTGGTGGGTGCGGGGGCTGTGAAGCGACGAAGGTGGTGGGTGCGGGGGCTGTGAAGCGATGAGGATGGAAGGGGAGAGGTGGGTGGTGAAGCATGATGCAGGACGGGACAAGTAGGGATTAGACGAACGAATCATCGATGGGATGAGGAAACGCTCAATGGAAGAGCGAGGGATGGAGAAGCTATGCGGCTGTTCATCAAATCCCTGATCTCGATTGTCACGTACTATACTTTCCTTCGAGCTGCCGTTCGAGCAGGTCACTGCTCTTGAGCAACCCGAGGGCCATTCGAGCAGGTCACTACTCATGAGCAGTCCAAGGGCCATTCGAGCACGCCCACCCATAATAACCACACACATAGAAGGTTATATCACCATTACAAGTACATACAGTATCACAACATTACAAATACACACAATTACAACCCTATCCTACCCTACACCCTAAACTCCCCCGTATATTTCTTCAACGCCTGATAGCTCGCCTCCCTAAAATCATCCCTAATCACCACATCCGCCGCCGCCTGAAAGTTCATCAACGACCTCCCCGTCGGATCATACTGCGGCCACGTCTGCAACCCCGCCCCTGTCGCCAACGCCCCATTCGGGCTCATCGTATTCACAAACTCGATATAATACGTCAGTATCGAATTCGTCGCCACGGGGTTCACCGCCGTCGTCGGGTTGAAGTACAGCAGAATCAGATCCGAGCCGTGGAACGTGCCCAAAAAGGGGGTGCCGTAGTCGTAGCTGGACAGGTAGCTCCAGGCGGGGATTTCGCTGCTGACGTTGGCGAGGAAGCCGCGGCGCGTGAGGGTGAAGACGGCGTCGCCGAGGATGGCGGCGAGACGCTTGTATTCGGGGTAGAGTTCGTTGGCGATGCTGGTGTTGAAAGGCGGGCCTGCGGAGGCGTTGTCGGGGTATGTGTTTACGTAGGTGGCGACGTCGGCGGGCTGGGCGTAGGGGAAGTAGCTGGCGACGTAGTTGATGACTTCGGCGTTTGTGGTGAGGTTGGACTGGACGAGGCTGAAGAGGGTGCCTTCGTCTTCTTGGTCGCCGATGATTATGGGGACGTGAGCGTAGGCGCCTTTGCCGACGGACTCTTCGGGGGAGAGGGAGAAGAAGGAAGACTTTGGGTCGGGGCGGGGAAGGTAGGAAAGATCGACGCTGCTGTACGAGAAGATGCCGGGGGCGCTGTTGACTGCGTTCAGGAAGGTCTCGTAGGGAAGAGCGCGGAGGCATGTAAGCGTGTCGGAGGCCGAGGAGCAACCGGCTGTGTTGACGACGGTGTCGTAGATGTTCTGTGCTTTAGGATCTGAGACGGGCACAGCTGGAACGGTGCTGCCAGAGTCCATCATGGCGGCACGGAAGAGAGGCTTGCCGTTGTAAGTGTTGTTACCGCCGTTGATGACCATCTGGTCCAAGACTGAGATGGAGCCTGCAGACTCTCCCCAAATTGTTATTTTTGACTCATCCCCCCCGAAGGCAGCAACGTTATCAGCAACCCATTCCAAGCCCAAGCGCTGGTCTCGAAGACCAAGATTTGTGGAGCCATCAGCTTGAAGTTCTTTGCCTGCCAAGAAGCCGAATCCGCCTGCGGTATAGTCAGTATTATGATGATTCATCTATCAAAAGCTTTGGACATGCTGACCTAGCCTATAGTTGACAGCGACGAAGAGCACCGGCTGTCCAAGAGCGACCGACTTCGCAATCAGCTCAGTGCCATCGTATGTCTGAGTAGACCCGAACTCGAAACCACCTCCATAGATCCAGAACAAGACTGGCAACTTGCTTGACGATGTCGTCCCAGCAGGTCTTTGTATATTCAGCGTCAAGCAGTCCTCTCCTGCCATACTGGCGGTCTGCACAATTGGCAGATCGAGGATCTGTCCAAGGACTCCATCCGGCAGGTCTTGAAGATTATCTGTGGAACTAAACTGTGGACAAGCTGTGGGAGTGCCCGTGGCGGTGATTGTCCCATATGTCGAAGTGATTGAGTGAGGAGGTTTGAGACGGAGAGTGCCAGTAGGAGGTTCGGCGAAAGGAATTCCATTGAAGGTGTCGATTATGCCATTGCTGGACCCAACGACTGTGCCATTCTTGATACTGGCCGAGGGTGCCAGGAGGGCTTGCTGCTGTATGGCAGGAGCTGCTAACGCGGTGGCCACCAGACTCAACAGGAAAGTCGTATACATTTTCTGAGACCGAGGTAGGGAAGCCAGAGGAGATTGGAAGGGAACACAAAACAAACACGAAATGAAGGCGGACAGCCCTTCATGTCATAGCATTGAGAAAGTCACTAACGCCACTTAGTCAGACCGTACCGAGGCTTCTTTTGGGTTCAAACGGCAAAGGGGCAGAGGGGGGAGAGGGGAAGATCAACACCCCGTTATTATTGCTTGACTCTTGACTTCCTGACTCCGGCGCGAACCAAGAGGATTTTTCCCGATTTTGCGGAGGTGATATGAGTAGAGGATACGAACATCACAGTCATGAAGCTGGGACACACCGGTCACGAGACCAGTACTGTAACCGCGGCATCGTGCTCAAGCTCGTGAAGACATTGCTCGGTCACGACTAATGCGGATTCTGGAGGGAGGTGAGGTCTATTTGGCCTGACGCCGATGGGACATTGTACAGTCGTAGATTGTCGATGTGATTCATCGCATCTCAATGGTGATGAAGCGCTCGAGTGAGCAAACCTGGAAGAAGGACGAAGCCAAGGCTCACGTGAGCGGCTAATGTGTCTGGACATAGTGACGATGGTGTATTGTCCATCCTCGAACGGGTGAGAGGCGCTTCCATCCTGAGCCATCCACAAAGCAGACTTGACTGCAGGTCTTGCGCAACTTGTCTCGCTCTTGTTCTCGAATCTCCCTCATCCATAGTAGCCTCTACTCGTTCACCCTTATGAGTGATCGGATGTTGAGACATACCAGAAAACTACATTCTCATATCTTGACATAAAATGACGCAAGCTGAAGCAAGGAATCTTTTCGGTGGAATGGACATGTCGTGGGACCCTACCACGGCAATGCGTGATGCAATGGTTGATCAATTCGAGAAACTACAGCGGGTAATGAATGCAGTCGATGTCAATGACAAAGACGCGCCAGAGATGCAGCGACGTCTTCAAGCACAGATTGATGATCTCCAGCGACGTATCGGTGGAATAGATGACTCTAAGAGCAGAAGTGTCGGCGAGAAAACACCAGCACCGACGACGCAAGCCAAATCAACCGAGACAGAGTCAAATATCACAGGTCAGAAGGACGAGGAGGTGCTTGCAAAAGTTGTCGAAGTACAGAAGCAACTTCAGGCCGAACAGAGGGACCTTCGAGAAGTCCTTGTGACAATGCAAAGGGAGCAGATGGTGCAGAGAGAGCTACTGCAGAAAATCATGCTGGTGGTGGGCTCGACATTTCCGACAGCCTGACTCGAGTACAGTATGTCTGTGTTCTGTGGTACAGAGTTAAAGACGTGAGTATGCAGATCCTTTTCCTTTCACTTAAAAGGTGGCCATCGTACCTTCCCTCAGCTTCAGCATGCGCGCAAGAACTAACGTCGTTTGCGAGTTCAGAATGTCGTCCTCTCCTGAGTCCAAGTGCATTCCTGCATTCTCACCAGACTTCAGCTATACTTCACATTACATCATCAATATGCCGCCATCGTACGAAGACGTCGAGAATGCCGATGATGGCGGTGTCGCAGAGATGCCGCTGCCCCAGGAGACTCACTCAGAGAATGCTCAGGCTCAAGCGGAAAATGCTCAGGCTGTGAATGCTGAAGCAGATGCTGCGGTTGAGGTTAGTCGTTGGAATCTCCGTCCATTTCACGAATAGCAGTCTGACAGTAATATAGATCCTTCCTCCGCCTCGCCCCGGCATGTTCTGGCGTGACTGGCTACTTCTTGCCAGTATTATCACAATGATCAACTTCCTCATTGTGCCTCAGGCAATTATCACCGAATGGTTACCATATCACGTTTTGTACGACCTATGCGCAGTCGGCAATCGCTCCATATCTCTCATAGACAGATCGTTCACAATGATGGTCGCGGCCTTCGACCTCACTGTCATCAATTATGTGTATAACCTAGTCCGACATCCACAGAAAAGAACTTTGCAGTATACTCTACGCACCTGGTTCTGGTTCCTGGTAGCTCTCACGGTCGACCCTCTCGTCACCATCATCGCCAAGTCCGAGGAGATATGTCTACGTTTAAGTTACTCCATGAGCAAAGGGGATGGCATGCCGGGAAAAGAGCATAACCAGCAATGGTTGGACGAGCACTGATAGGGCAAAGGTTCGCACAAATACACATAGCTGGAGCGGACTTCAAGCCACATGGTGATGCTTGCAGGCGGTCTTCCCATTCCTCCGCAATGGATACAATGTTAAATCCGCTATCACCAATGCACTTATCTCCTTAAGTCCTTCGTTTGTCGTTCCTCCGTCTCTGCTCGCTGCTATTTCTGTATAATTAGTAGCTACATCCCACATCATTTGAGCCCTCACTCTTCATCTTTTCCATCCGTTCCCACCAGCTTAGCCTACCTCAGCGCTTTTACTCTCAACATGGCCGAAACCACATCCCAATTCCTGGCCGACCAGCTCTTCACCTCCCTTCCCGACCCCGACACCTCCCTCGTTGGCAAAACATGCATCGTGACTGGCTCCAATATCGGTCTCGGCCTCGAAGCCGCCCGTAAATACGCCGTCCTCGGCGCCTCCACCGTCATTCTCGCCGTGCGCAATCTCACCAAAGGAGAGGAAGCCCGCCAGTCCATCCTCACAACGCTCAAGAGCAACACTGCCAAGTCGAGCTGGGTGTCGCAGGGCACAACGGGCGGGGACATCAAAGAGGCAGAGGAGGCAGAGGAGCGAGTCAAGGTGTGGCAGCTTGATCTGGGAAGCTACAAGAGTGTGCAGGAGTTTGCGGCGAGATGTGAGAGGGAGCTGGAGCGGGTGGATGTGGTATTGGAGAATGCGGGCATTGCGACGCACGACTGGGAGATTGTGGAGGATAATGAGGCGACTATCACGGTGAGTGCGGTGCGGTGCGCAGCAGGAGCAGGATCAAGCAGCGATGCAGTCGCAATGGGCGATTGCGGTCTCATTTCCTCACTTCATTACACAACAGCACAGTCAGCAGTCAGCTAATACTAGCCCTAGGTCAACGTCATCTCCACCTTCCTCCTCATGCACCTCCTCCTTCCCCTGCTCCAGCGCACCGCCTCGCGCCACTCCACCCGCCCCACTCTCAGCATCACCTCCTCCGGCGTGCACTTCTGGACCAAGATCCCCGAACGCCTGACTGCAGCCCCCAACTCGCTTTTCTCCGCCCTCGCCGACCCCTCCCTCTCCAACATGCAAGAACGCTATCCCGTCTCCAAGCTCCTCGAAGTCTTCTACGTCCGTGCCTTTGTCGAGAAACACCCCACGGAGAGCTTCCCTGTAACGATCAACTTCGTCGATCCAGGGCTGTGCTGGAGTAATCTGGGCGGGGAGAAGGGAGGATGGATGCTGCATATGATGAGGCTAGCATTGGCGAGGAGCACGGAATATGGCAGTAGGACGATTACGCATGCGGGGTTACAGGGGAAGGAGACGCACGGACAGTTTATGGCGAATTGCAAGGTCAGGGATGTGGCCAAGTTTGTGACGAGTGAGGAGGGTGTGGCATTGCAGGGGCAGGTGTATGGCGAGGTGAATGCGAAGTTGGAGAAGATCAGGACGGGAGTTACGAAGGTATGAGGTTTGTCGGGTTAAGAATTATGGTGTCCTTGTTTCATAATTGGAGGAGCAAAGTTCTTTTCTGCTATGTACAAAGTAAGTCACAGGAGTTTGAGGTGAGTACGATACCTAATGATCAAAGTATACATCACTGCTACACCCATCCCTTTCCCTTTGCTCTGGCATCCCTATCACTCCACTGCTATTTTATCTCCTGCTTCTCTATCAGTCAACTGCTATTTCCTCTCCGACTCGCTCGTCCTGCTCACGCATCTTCTCCTCCTCTCTTTCTTTGCGCTCTATATCGATCGAAATACCGCCCACCCACGGTGGAGAGGCGCTAGTACGCTCGTCGACGGCAAGGACGTGAGCATAGGTATGCCGCTGTTTGCAGAGGTGGCTTGAAGCATGGACACAGGCGTGTGGAGAGCTGAAGGGTTCGGAAACTAATGTACTGACCCTACCATGCACACCATGAAACGCTACACAATACACAAACGCCTTGAGCCTCCAAAGGAATGCCCTTCCTACGTTCCCGGCGAGATCAACTGTCCCTTCTGCGCCGTATTCGGCAACCACCCACCCGCTCTCGCCTCACCACCATTCTCCTTCGCAAACTGATCAATCTTCGCCTCCAACTCCGGGCGGAAAGCACGAATGAGACCCTGAATGGGCCACGCAAACGCCTCTCCCAGCGCGCAGATCGTGTGTCCCTCGACCTGCTTCGTCAACTCCTGCATCATGTCGATCTCGCGCTTGCGGGCCTGGCCCTTCATGAAACGGTCCATGATCTGGTGCGTCCATGCAGAACCTTCACGGCACGGCGTGCACTGCCCGCAGGATTCGTGGTGGTAGAACTTGCTCAGCCGGGCGATGGCACGGACGACGTCAGTGGATTGGTCCATAACGATGACGGCGGCAGTGCCGAGACCGGACTGGACGTCCTTGAGGGCGTCAAAGTCCATCAGGACATCGTCGCAGGTTTGGCGGGTCAGGATCGGAGTCGAGGATCCACCTGGAATGACGGCTTTGAGGTTGTCCCAGCCGCCGCGAACACCGCCGCAGTGTTTATCGATGAGTTCGCGAAGAGGAATGGACATTTCCTCCTCGACTGTGCAGGGGTTGTTGACGTGGCCGGAAATGCAGAAGAGCTTTGTGCCGGCGTTGCGCTCCCGGCCGAAGGAGTTGAACCAGTTTGCGCCGCGACGGAGGATGGTGGGGGCAACGGCGATGGTCTCGACGTTGGCGACTGTGGAGGGGCAGCCGAAGAGACCGACGGCGGCGGGGAAGGGGGGCTTGAGACGAGGCTTGCCGGGCTTGCCCTCGAGGGATTCGATCAAGGATGTTTCCTCACCACAGACGTACGCACCCATGCCGCGGTGAACGAAGACGTCGAAGTCGAAGCCAGTCCCGCAGGCGTTCTTGCCGATGAGGCCGGCTTGGTAGGCTTCTTGGATGGCTCGCTGGAGGACGGTGGCTTCGTGGTAGAATTCACCGCGGATGTAAATGTAGGCGGCTGTACAATTCATAGCACGACCGGCCACGAGACATCCTTCAATGAGCTTGTGAGGGTCTTTGCGCATGATCTCACGGTCCTTGCATGTTCCTGGTTCACCTTCATCGGCGTTTACGACGAGGTAGCGGGGCTTTGTGTCTTTGTCCCAGTCTTTGGTGTTCATGAATGACTACTGAATGTTAGCAGACCTATCTTGTTGTGTATTCAGTAATGTATGCATACCCATTTCATGCCGGACGGGAACCCAGCACCACCACGACCACGAAGTCCAGAAGCCTTGATCTCTGAGATAATCTACGCCACATCATCAGCTTTGCTATTCCCATCTCTTTCATTCAGCCAAGTCTGTGCTACTCCCAACATACCCAATCATGTCCCTTGTTAATAATCTCCTTCGTCTTGTGCCAATCGCCGTACTTTTGAGCGCTCTTCAGATCCGCACCGTGGTGTCCATACAAGTTTGTGAAAATGCGGTCCTGATCCCTAAGTCCTCCATGCACCCGCTTAGGTGTGCCATCTTGGACTGTTGCGAATGTTCTGTTGGAGAGAGACTGAAGTGTGGAAGCGCGAGGAGCAGTGGTGGCGAGGCGGCGAGAGGTGGCGCTGCCGGACTGCGCCGACCGAGCGAGCATGGCGGTTCGTGCGATGGTTTGTATGAGCTGTAGACTGCTGCTGACGAGGCCCCGGGTGTATTGACGCTGTTCGAGGGGAATGCAAGGGCGCAAGGTGAGGTAGGTAATAGTAGCAGTTCGATTCGTTCGATCTGGGGACGTTCAAATGACTCGGGTCACTAGCGCATTATGAAACACTCAAGATCGGCGAGACGAGCATCACTAAGCACTGTAGCTCTGATATCAACATTATAATGTATCACATCTTGTAAACACAAGATGCGCTGCATATATCATGTGTTGAAACAGCCTCAAGATTGTGTAGCTCAATTGCCATGACAAAGCCAATCTGAATAGCACTAGCAATTTGCAATTTGCATCAAAGTCGATATAGGCATTACTTCGCTGTTCTGGATCACATACGAAGTAGCTGTAGCCACAAACCCTTCAGCCAATTGCCGCCTTGTCTATATATATCAGTTACTTGTAGCTTTCGGGACGTATATAGTTAGTTTTCGCAGAAGAGCAGCGTGTGGTTAATAGGGAAGAATATGATCACGAAGGCCTACTCAAGCTAGCCAAGTAGACGAGGCTCATATATGTAAGAGCGCGCAACAAGTGGATTCATCAAGCCTGTAGACAACCGAGTAACAGATTGGAAGCGTCAGACCAACAGACAAAGGCACAGTGGAAGGAAGATAGAGCAAGTAGAAGAATTAACAATCGAAAGACAAGACCATGTCCAAGAGAACTAAGTGTGCACCACCGGTATCCCGAAACCTCCCCACGACCGACAACCTCTCTTTATGGCCCATGGTCTTCTGGGTATAAACATCTCCTTGATTCTCCTTCCCACAACAGTCTATGTAGCACTTTTGATACCTATAGCTTCTGTTCCTTCCTCTAAGCCTCAACCTGCTCCTCCTGGCGGCCACGCTCCTCGTCCTCGAGCTCCTCCTCACCGTCATCGTACTGACCGGCGTGGGCAGATGCAGGGACCCAGAGACCGGATTGACGGTCGCCAGTGACGCTCTGGTCCTGATGAGAGAGGTCAAGGCCGGAAGCGAGCTTCTGGCTGCGGCGCTGAGACAATTGGCGAGAGCGATTGGAGACCTTGGAGCTGACAGCAGCGCCGGACTCGACCCAGTTGGTGAGAGAGTCCTCGCAGTCCTGGATGATGCTAGTTGGAAAAATTAGATTTATGATTGAGAACATGACTCAATTCCAATCAACTTACGACTTGCTGGCCTCATAACCGTCGTAAGCGGCCCTGGTCTCACCAGGAGTGACAGGGGTGTCGTCAACGAGCTCGAGGAGGTGCTTTCCGAATCCGGCAATGATGGCAACCTTCTCGCAGTGCTCACGGAGGGCATCGAAGTGGTAGGTGAAGGCAGACTTCAGCTTCTCACGGGTAATGTTGGAGAGCTGAGCCTCAGCAACGAGGGACTCGGCCTCGGCACGGACAAGCTCCTGCTCGAGGACGACAATCTTGGGGGAGTTGGGCTCCTTGTACTTGAGCTGAGCGATTTGGTCGGTGATCTTTTGCTTGCCTATAATTTGTTAATACATGTGTTTCAAACTGGTCGCTTATATTGATGACTTACGGTCACGGCTGGGCTGGACGGATGACTCAATATTGCGGATGCTCTTCATGGTCACACGGTACTGGTCGTAGCGGTCGACGAACTGGTCCTCGAGCTCGGCAATCTCGTAAAGCAAGACACCAAGCTTGTCGGTAACGTCGGAAACATCGTCGTCGCATGCCTCACCCCAGACGGAGAGTTGTTGCTGGAGTGATTGTTAGCAAATATTCAATTCGCGCAATGAGCCAGATATGCTTACAGCAGCCTCCATACGCTCACGGCTGGTAAGCTCCATTGTGCGCATAACGTTCTTCTCCATCTTGACGAGCTGAGCGAGCTTCTTGGCCAAGTCAGGGCCGAATGCACCAGCAGCGGAACGTCGGAAAGTGTGGCCTGCGCAATAATTCTCGTTAGCTCTTCATAATCCTATGCGACTGTAAATCTGCCTTGCGGATCACCAATCGACTTACCAAAGTTGCTCTTGCCGAAGAGACGGCTGCCTCCCTTGGTGGAGGACTGAGGTGGTGGCGGGCGCTCCAACTGCGATGCTGCGCATCATGTTAGCTAAGTCGTCATTTATGCGACGTATCCCTTTCGTTTGGAGCGTACCAGTTGGGGCTCTGGCCTGCCTCATGGAGTATGTGCGGTGCATATTAGCGGTGATGTGAAGCTGCAAGGTGGTGGTAGAGAGGTTTGATGAGTGATAGATAGGTAGATCGAAGGATGCGTGGGTGGTGAAGCAAGCTGGAAGGGGGAAACGAGAAGGATGTAGTTGTAGTTGCCAACCGGGACGGGGCTAGAGACAAGGTGGAGACCACGCTAAGACCCGCATTGAGAGCCACGAAAAGGAGCTACCTCTGTGAAAGTACCTTTGTTTCCCGCCACATCCTATGCCGTTCATTCGTTGCTCGTCGACAGGCCCAGGTGCATTTGACGCAGGGACACTATGCTTTGCTGCAGTTCTCTGCTATACATGTATCCAAATTCCATGGCTACGCCTAATGTTGCTGTCGTGTGCTTGGAAGCTCTAGCCCACTGCCAATTGACATCCTGCCGCTCTCTTAGCTCTGGACTAGCCAAGCGCACGAGATGAAGGACCATAGCGTCTTACGACTTACGACAATAATGCCAGCTTCTCCTCAGTAACCTGTCCGTCGTCCTTCCTATCTGTGTCGCCCAGGTAGCCACCAGTGGTACCACCCTATCAGATAGCACACCATAACTTCAGCGCCCCCGAGCTGCCGCTTAACGCTAAACACGACTCATACGAGAGACGAGCTCAAACAGGTCGCTTCCGACGTTGTGGCTCTCTCTCTGCCCGTCTCCCGGCCTGTCAGCTTTCCCCGCACGCTATCGGCTGAAACGTGGCACGCTAGGTTCAATACTGCCCTGCTCTGCCTGCTTTTGCTTTTGCTTTTCTTCCGGCCTGGCAGAGGGAATGAGGGCGATTGTGATTGCGCGGAGCTGCTCTGCCGCTCGTGCAAATGGCGCGTTAATGCCTGCCGCCTGAATCGCCTTTTGCTTTTCATCTCCAGCTTCCACTCCCTTCCAGACCGTGGTGTGGACCGTGTGGTACGGTGTGATCGTTGCTCGCTCCGCATTTTCGCACGACGCCGAGCTGTGTACGCGTATGGTACCTTGCATGTAGCCAGATATAGGGACTATCACGAAATACCGAGCTGTAAGCAGCGAAGGTCATTGGATTCTGTATGTTGGGAAACAGAGATGCACGAGGACGTGAACGAACAAGAACAATATCCACTGTACAGCAGATGCCACGGCAGAGGGAAGAAGAACAAGTAACACCAACAATTTTCATTCCTGTCAAAGGTTCGTCTGAGCATTGTGCAGTAATTAGGGCATTATATACTTGTACTCCTAGCTCTTTTCTCGTCGTTCTTGTGGTAGATGATATTGCCGCTTGGACAACACAACCAACTGTTTGTGATTTGTGATCAAACCTTCAGGCTCTCCTGAAGCACGACGAGTCGTCCAGCAGTTGACTCGAAGCTGATTAAATGTGATATGTGGGCCTAACAAGTCGCATGCATTTAAGCACCCTCCTCATCGTCACCAACACGGATGGAGCCCTCACCAAGGCCGTTGGACCAGTAGCCACCAATGTCGGCGCTGATCTCAGGGATGCTCTGGTGAGAGATAAGGAGCCATGCGCCAAAGACGACCTTGGCCAAGACGTCGAGAACAGCGTAGGCGATGATCTCAGCGTCAACGGAGACCTTGCGAGCACCGTCGGCGATACCCCAAACACTGTCGAAGTGTCAGTTTTGTCCTCTTAGCAAGAAATTGGATGTACTTACATGGGGTAGGCAGTCCAGAGGATGAGAGTGAATCCAGCAATGGAAGCAAAGAGAGAGGCAACCTTGCCACCCTTAGCCATAGCCTGAGCACGGCCGTGAAGAGCCAAGTGCCAGATGATGACGAGGTAGGCGAGGCAGGCAATGGCGTAGTATCCCCACTTGGATGGGTTGTTCTCGGTGCCGAAAGCAGCGAAGAGACCGGTCAAAATCATGATGATGTCAGCAACGATAGCCAAAAGGGTGTGTCCACCGTTGAGGCCAGCGAGGAGGCAGAGATCGAGGAGGAGAAGAGGGGTGGTGATGGACCAGTCGACGTAACGAGCCCAGTAAACCTGGCGATAGACGTCCTGGGTGGTGTCCGGGACGTGCTTGTGCTGCTCAGTGATGACGGTGTGGTGGTATGAAACACCGTCACCGCAGGCCATGGCGAAGTATGAGATGGCAGCAGTCATGACAATGATGGTGGTGATGATGTGGTAGAGACGCTTGGCCACGGGGATTCTCCATGACATGAAAGCGAACGCAGCGGAAGCGATGGCCATGATGACGAAGACAACCCTTGAAAGATGTGTTAGTCACGTTTCCGTTCTCTTCTCTGATTCCGGTTACAAGCTCACCAGAGAGTCCTCTGACCAGCATCGCCAGCCTTGTCGTAGATGGCCTCATTGCCAGGGACAACGGTAGGCACAGGAGCCACGGAAGAGGTGGCAGTGGCGTAGTAGGATGAAGAGGCAGCGGAGGAAGCGCTGGAGATGGAGGCACTCGCAACGGAGGAAGCGCTGGAGAGCGAAGCACTGGCGGAGGCAGTTGCTGAGGACAACAAGCTGGAGCCAGTAGCGGTGACTGAGCTCAACAGAGAAGAGGCAGTGTGGCCTTGACAAGGTGTTAGACTTCTATGTTCATCTTCAAACTCATCTCATCTCATGTTCGTTGCTCTTTTGCAACTGATCGAGTTGTAAGACAACCTCATAAGGGTGACTTACCAATCTTGGAGGTCAAGCTGGAGATAGGACCTCCATAGGTTTGGGTTGGAAGAGGGTCGACAATCATGTTTGCGATGTGTGTTTGCAAATATGGATGAGATGATGGAAAAGAAGAGTAGAAACGCAAGCTGAAAGGCGGCAGAGTTGTTTTAGTACGCTTCAAGCTAAGCTACATCATGTGCCTCAACAAATCAGGGAACGCCCCCACAATTTTTGGGCCAATCGTCTCAGAGCGTGGCCCAGCGCCACGCTCATCACACAACTCCTGCTTCTTGCTTGCTCATCTCCCGTCTTGTTCAACAATGATAGCATCAGCATGCTGACTGACGAGATGGTACTGCACAAGCAACCTACCTCTAATCGAAATGATATACCGTCTTAACTCGCAAACATGGGAGCTACCCCCCTCCTTATCAGCAATAATACTGGAGAGACCACCACTACAGCTCCTGACTCCACTGTTACATCATCGCAACAGACTTCCTCCCTCTTCTAACGGGGCCTGCGGGACGCGGCATGAAGGAACGAGCAAACATGCATCGCAGGATTTCAGTTTGCTCGCAAGCCACATCGCTGATCGCGGGTCTGTCCGATGTTTGCGTGATACTCTCTGTCTCAAGTACGCCAGTCTGTGTATGTCTTAGTCCGAGCCACGTTCATTATGCTGTCCATGGGTCTGCCCTTGTCGCGAAAGATAGGCTCTGCCCCGATGTGGACGAGGTCTTATTTGACCGAGCGATCACGAATCATGCCTGGAAACTGCTACTATGCTCGGCGATACACCTCAATGCAAAAGAATACTCAGTATGCTATCATCGTCCCAAGTTCTTTATGCACAAGCACAAGCGTCTTGATGAAATCAACCACAGACTGATTGTCATCGATCATATTCCATTTATCGTATTCACTTCACAAAAGAACACCGAGACCTCCTGGAATAACCTTATCTTCGTGCTCGAGACGATACCCTGCTACGGTCATCAATCATCAAGGTACTCACGCTAAACCATTTTTGAGTTCAATGCAAAGTAAAATGTTATTTGACGTCTTCGTACTTCACGACCCTCCATATACGCATGCACGCCTACATCACACCACACCAACCATAACCATAGCCTCTCTTGCGCATCTGTGATCTTTCGCGGGCCCCTTGCTTATAGCCGAGGGATGTTGCCGCAAGAGGAACGGTGAAACGCAGTGCATAAGGTGTAGAAAGTCTTTCAAATATACGACAAGAAGCTCGGAAAAATGTCAACATGTCCTACCGGCAACGATTACAATGGAGGAGTGGGAACCCGCGTATCGAGTATCTTCGTCATCCTGGTGGGCTCTTTTCTCGGCGCCTGGTTCCCGGTATATGCACACCGCCATCCTAGACTTGGGATACCAAAGGTTGCTTTCTTCGTAGCGAAATACTTCGGAAGCGGTGTGATTGTAGCGACAGCCTTCATACACGTAAGACTAGCATCGAACGCGGGAAATGTCAATACTGACATGACAAAGTTACTTGCGCCCGCGAATGATGCTCTTACAGATCCATGCCTTGCAGGTCCAATCACCGAATATGACTGGGCAGAGGGTATCTGCCTCATGACGATATTCGTTATGTTCTTCCTCGAGTTGATGATCATGCGGTATAGTGCTTTCGGATCTGGGGATGATGGACACAATCATGGACACAGCCATAGTCATGGGTCGTCCGCCGAGGAAGAATTAGACGTAGAAGATCCTTCAAAGCAGAAAAACATAAAACCACAATTCAATGTCGACACTGAAGCAGCTCGACCAAGTAATCATATCCCTGGCGAAGATCACCATGGACACGCACGAGAGCATACACATAATCAAGAGGTCTCGCCGAATTGGCAACAAAACCGAAAAGCAATAATACCAGAAGCATATGCTGCTCAATTGACAGCAATGTTTATACTCGAGGTACTTTATCATAATTCTGCTTTATCATTCATCACACTAACACAACCCAGTTCGGCGTAATCTTCCACTCCGTCTTCGTCGGTCTAACCCTCGCCGTCGCTGGTGCCGAATTCAAGACCCTCTACATCGTCCTCGTCTTCCACCAAACCTTCGAAGGCCTAGGTCTAGGCGCCCGTCTCGCCGCCGTGCCCTGGCCAGCCTCGAAATACTCCACGCCATACTTCTTGGCTGCCGGTTATGGCCTCTCCACACCGATCGCCATAGCGGTAGGTATAGGCCTGCGCGACAGCTACCCACCGGGATCGCAGACGACCCTGATTGTGAACGGCGTCTTTGATTCGATTAGTGCTGGGATTCTGATATATACGGGCTTGATCGAGCTGATGGCACATGAGTTCATGTTCAGCCCTGAGATGGTCAAGGCACCCATCGGGGTAGTCCTGTCGGCTGTTGGACTGATGATGGGCGGCGCAGGTCTCATGGCCCTGTTAGGGAAATGGGCTTGACTGGCGTGTGAAGCTAAAGCTGGAAACATACAAACAGCTCCAAGATGTGTCTGTTCTTTGACGGGAGAGGTCCGTGTCGAGTCAGACATTGACAGCGAGATGAGACTCCGTCGCCTCGTCCAGTTCGAGACCCACAATCAATCAGGTGGAATGCTCAACATACAGCTGTGCGCAGTCTTAACCTGAGGCGTGCCGTCCTCCCAAAGAGATAGGAACACTCTTGACACGTTCATGTCGGGACTGATCTGGAGTGTAGCGTCGTCAATCAGATATTGATGAGACGGCAATTCGTCACCTCATCTGGCACACAAGCCGACCAGGCGATCCAAAGGAATCATCCTTGCAAATCTGCACGTTCGTAACGTGAGGAGTACTGTCTCTTACACGAGTCTACAGAATCTGCCTGAAAGGACAGACAAATTGTGCACAGGACTCTTCCTTTCACATTCGCTTTGGAACAGCGTGGAGAGTACCGTCATCCTCCTGATATGGACAGAACGAGAGTTGGTCACCTCATCCACTGAGGCGTGTGCAGCGGAGCCGGGGATATAGATGGCAGGAGAACGAAACGATACATATCACGATATACTGGACATACAGATGAATGTACATAGAGTTAGAAATAGAGTACTGAGATGAAACAAACATTAAAAGAAGAACCTTCTATGTCCATGTAATTTACTCGTCTTTGTTGAGCACCAACCGGAAAAGTGCTGCATCAGAATGAGATAGTTATGGTGTCGGTGAAGCCAGGGCTATTCAGGTGTAGGAAGTGCAAAAGTACTTTTGTCCTCGCTTTCACTGCCGAAAGCTCTGAGCGGCCTGTACGATAGTGCTCTAGTCTGGACTAAACACTTGCTATTTGCATAAAGACACGACCGCAGAATGAGCGCCACGCCCGCCTGCAGAGACATCATCCCAATCCAAAAGTCCCTCCCCACAACGCCATGTTCGAATCAACCATATTGATAATCCACACAAGAAACACCGTCGCTACAATAAGAAGAAGAGAACAAATATCTCCTTTCCTGTCCCATCCCAATCTATCCCAAACCCATGTCTACCCCAGACAAATGCTCAAAAACTCCTCCTGATCAATCATGCTATCCCCATCCAAATCAAACTCCTCAATCATCGCCACAAGCTCCTCCTCCTGCAAGCCTTCCCCCAACTCCCTAGCCACCCTTCTCAAATCATCCAGGCTGATCTTCCCCTTCCCTCCCTCATCGAACAGCTCAAACGCTCGTAGAATCTCGTCCCGCGGATCCCGTGCCAGAATCCGCGTCGCCATGAGATATGTGAAGGAGGTTTGCGGAAGGAGCTTTTTGGGATGTGTGTAGGGCTGTTGCTGTTGTTGTGACGCTGCTTGTTGTGCTGCGTTTGCACCGTTTTGTAATGTCGATGCCGCTGGTGACGTCGACGACACACCGTATAGTTCCAACATCTCGCGTATCTCGATCTTCTGCACCTCGAACCCAAGCGCTTTCATAGCGACCTTCAGCTCATGGTAATCAATGCGCTTGTCCTTGTCCAGATCGAAAAGAGCGAAAGCTTCATTGATCTCTTCGCGCTGCTCGTCGGAGAGCTGGGATAGTGCCGCTGAGCCTTCGCGCTCGAGGCGTTGGCGCTCTTGTTGCATGTTGGGCTGTTGTGGTTGGTGTTGTGATTGATGGTGCGGTTGTTGATGCTGTTGGGAAGAGAGAGGAAAGGAGGATGGCGCGGGCGCGGTGGTGTTGGAGAGGAGGTTGTGTTGAGGATGGGCGGCGTGGGAGGGGAATTTGGTGTTGCGTGGTGGGTAGGAGGATTGCTGGAAGGCTGTCGCCATGGTCGTGGAGGTCTAGTGAAAGCTTCCGCGGTGTAGTGCTAGATCACGCTGCGCTCGGCTGGCGCACAGATGCAAGCGGCCGTACCCAAATGCGCTGTAGTTCACGCGCGGGAATGGATGCTCTTCTGGCGAGGAACCAGGTCAATGGCAGCGCGTTGTCTTCGGCAACAGGAAAAAAGTAGATACACAGTAGTGGAGCAACAGTCAGAGGCAGCAGGACTGGTTCCAATGGCAGGACTTGGAGAAGCAGAGAGGTACAGAGACAGAGAACAGTAGGGAAGTGAGGTGGAGAGAGCTTTGACAATCCAAACATTAGAAGCGCGTCAAGGTGTCTCTGTCTCTCTATAACTTTCAGAATTCGCACGTGCCAGAGAGGATCCGCATTTCCAGCCGCGCCTTTCATTCGAGCTTCAGATGAAAGTCAACTGACCGCAAATTATCCTTCACGTCAGCTTTGTCGCACAAATCGCAGAGCCCGCATCTTTCCCGGACTGCTTCTGCGCTCATGCACCGGTAGTGCTTGTCGTTCTCAAAAGCATCACTACGTGATTCAGGGCACAGCGCTTAGTGAACACGCGATCTCATTCATTCTCGAGTGCCCTTTGGTCATCTTCCCTGCCGTCGCAGCATCGAAGCGCCTCTACGTTAGAGCTAGATATCTTCGTCCCTGACCGAAGCGACAACACCGCACAAGATGTCGTTTGGACAATCGGGCTTTGGAGGCTTCGGCACGAACAATAATCCGCAGCAACAGAGCAGCGGGTTTGGTGGCTTTGGCTCGACCACGAACAACAATAATACATCTGGTAGGCCATCCAACTTTCTCTTTTCTTTCATCATGGTATGGGAGGTTGTTCTGCTGGTGAAGGCTCGAAGTAGATCAAAGACAAGCTAGATCGAGCCTGAAACACTCGACTGACAACGTGGCCCCTCAAACCTAGGCTTTGGTTCATCGGGATTTGGCGCTCCAAGCACAAACAATGCCGGCGGAAGTATCTTTGGCGGAGGAGCCGGGACTTCAACCACAAATTCAGGTTTCGGTTCAGGAGGTATGTCTCAAGCTATTCCATGCTCGAAAGACACCTGCTTTGTTCATGAGCTGTATGATGACTCAGAGTCGGGAATCTAAGTCAACACCTTGACGTCAAATACTCAAGGCTTTGAGCCTTCATTTTCTGCACCTTCATTCCCTATAATTCTTTTACAATGAGTATCATTGCATCACTAACCACATCTCCGCTTTCACCAGGCTTCGGATCAACTTCAAACTCATCACCTTTCGGCGCGGCGAAACCTGCCTTTGGACAACCTGCCAACAACTCAGGAGGTACTCTCTTCGGTAGCTCCAACAACAACGCATCGACAGGTTTTGGTGGTTTCGGATCTACCAACAATACCACGACAAACACCGGGTTCGGCGCGTCGACCGGCTTCGGCAGCAATAATGCGACATCAGGCTTTGGCTCTAATAACACGAGCGGAAGCTTGTTTGGCGGTGGTGCTGGCACAACCACAAACACTGGCTTTGGCAGTACTGGCACAACGAGTGCATTTGGTCAGCCAGCCAATACTGGCTTCGGCAGTACCACCAACAACAACAATGCAAACACGCAGAACAATGGTACAGGTTCTGTTCAGTTCACTGAGCAGGTGGAAAAAGATGCCGGATCTACGAGTAAGTATCAGAGCATTTCCTGCCTTCCTGCGTACACCAATTGGTCTTTTGAGGAACTCCGCACAGTAGACTACGCACAAGGTCGCAAGCAGGGCAACTCCAACGGACAAGCTGGTGCCTTCGGTTCAAACACTGGATTTGGAGGGTTTGGACAAACGAACAATTCCACTAGCACTGGGTTTGGTGCCAACACCGGCAGTACTTTCGGTCAGCCCGCCAACACTGCTACCACTGGTGGCTTTGGTTCCTCCAATACAGGATCAGCATTCGGCTCGAACACTGGAGGCGGCATGTTCGGCGCAAAGCCCGCTGGAGGTGGAATTTTTGGTAGCACCAACACTGCTACTACAAACACCGGTGGTGGTATCTTTGGAAATACTGCAAACAACACGGCCAGCACGGGCTTTGGTAGCACTAACAACACCACCACTGGCTTCGGAAGCACTGCTAACAATGGAGCTGGTCTCTTCGGTCAACCCCAAAAACAGCCTGGGACATTCGGCACTGCCACGAGTACTGGGTTCGGCTCATCTTCTGGCTTCGGGTCGACAAACAACAATACCACAAGTGCATTTGGTCAGCCGAATAACACGGCCGGTACATCAAGCATCTTTGGCGCGTCGACTACCAATAACAATAATAACAGCTCACCATTTGGTGGGTTCGGTCAGAACAATCAAGCTCAGCAGGCTCAGCCGCAGAGTACGGGCTTCGGCTCATTTGGCCAACAAAACAATGATCAGAACAAGTCCGTCTTTGGACAGACGACCGGAAACACTGGTACTGGGATCTTTGGACAGCAGTCACAGCAGCAGCAGCAGCAGCAGCCGACCTCTCTCTTTGGCGGCGCGCAGCAGAACAATCAGTCTGGCGGGCTGTTTGGTGGAGCAAAGCCGGCTACGACTGGCGGGATATTTGGTAACCCCACGAACAACAATACCAGTACTAGTCTCTTCGGTGGTGCACAGCCTCAGCAGAATCAAAGTAACAACCTCTTCGGACAGAGCAATCAGGCGAAGCCCAATGCCTTCGGCAGTACGACGAATGGCAGCAGCGTGTTCGGTGGGTTTGGCAACAATCAGCAGCAGCAACAACAGCAACAGTCAGGCAACAGTCTCTTTGGCAACACTCAGAACCAGCAGTCACCATTTGGTGGTGGCAATAGCTTGTTCAATAGTTCGATGCAGGGTGGTCAACAACAACAATCTCAACAATTGAGCACATCGATTATGTCAAACAATCCGTATGGCAACGAACATCTCTTCGCCAACCTTGGCACGCCGCAGCAAGCTGTTGGACCTTTGGCCACACCGCTTTCCAGCAGCCAGAGAGCACGCAAGCCTGCGCCATTACCAACTTACAAGCTCAACCCTTCTGCTTCTTCGAGGCTGATCACACCGCAAAAGCGATCTGGGTACGGCTTCGAGTACTCGAACTACGGCACCCCAGGCAGCGCGTATAGCAATACTAGTTCGCCTTATGGAGGTTCACTTCTTTCTAGCAGCCGTCTTGGTAGCACACTGACCAGAAGCCTTTCTGCAAGCACTTTGGGGAGATCATCTCTGAGTCCTTCAGAAAGTGTACTGAACACTAATGCTTTCTCTTCTGGTGGCATGAAGGCAGGTGGTGCGGGAAGTCTGAAGAAATTGCGCATCAATCGCAATCTTCGTACCGACCTGTTCGGCTCTGCAGACAGCGCTCCCGAAACCTCTCGGACCAGCCCACTAAAGAAGACAGTCACATTTGGCGGAGAAGAGCACCAAGAAGACGATGGCAGAACGAATGGCGAGTCCAGTAACGCCCTCGTCCGTGTTGAAGACAACGAGGACAGCTCCATGCCCAGCGCTGAAGAACAGGGCTACATGCGGTCATCGACATCGAGACCAAGTGCGCGTACCAATGGATCTTCCTCTGGTCCTGAAATGCAGCAGGTCAAGGGCAAAGAACTTGCTGTTGTACCCGAGCATGGATCTCCTCCACAAGATGCGCCTGCAAAGTCCTCGTCCAAGGGTAAGATCACCATTTCACAGGAAGACCAGGAGCCTGGTGACTATTACATGAAACCCAGCCTCGAGGACATCAACAAAATGACTCGCAAGGAGCTTAGTAAAGTCAAGCCATTCATCGTTGGTCGTGAAGGCTGTGGATACATTGAATTCCATCAAGTCGACCTTACTGACGTGAACCTGGATGACATTATCGGTGAGATCGTCAACATCACAACTCGTTCTGCCACAGTGTACCTCGACCATGCGAACAAGCCACCGAATGGCAAAGACCTCAACGTTCCTGCCACTGTCACACTGGGCAATTCATGGCCGAGAACAAAAGCTGGGCGCCAACCGCTCTTGGAAACGAGCGGACCTCGCTATGAGAAGCATCTCGAAAGATTACGACGTGTTCAGGATACCGACTTCATCGAGTACAGAGCAGAAACGGGTGAATGGGTGTTTGGGGTCGAGCATTTCTCGACATATGCTCTTGACTACAGTGATAACAACGACAGCATCCTCAGCACTCCACTGCACACTCCCATGGATAAAGGCACTAATGCACAGATTCCCGTGGAGGACACATCAATGGTCAGCAACGAAGATTCCGTACAAGATTCCAATGTTGACGATACATTTGAGTTTAGATCGTCACGAGCGTTGCCAGGTGCCTTTGACGAAGACGCACAAATGTACGAAGAGATGGCGGGAAGTGGAGAGCAAAATGAAGAGCAAGCTGATCTCTCAGATGATGAAGAAGAGATGGTGCACGGTCATGGCATTGGTGCGAGAAGAGATTCGAGTGTGTTCAATGACACGGCGCCACTTGATGAGCAGGATGCAGAGAGCTTTCACAAACACTCACCCAACTTCGCAGCATCACTACAGCCAAAGTCGATACTCAAAACTAGCACCTATGGCGGCACACCAACGCGCAAGCCTGTCATCGGTGCTGATTGGGCGAGTCAACTTCAGCGAACCCTTAGTCCAAAGAAACAGGACCGACAAGCTCTCCGGGAGTCTCAGGGCATCTTTGCAACGGCTCCTTTCACACAGTCAACTCGCATCCGACCCCAAGTCAACTTTGCAGCTTCAACTAAAACCAGCAAGGACAACAAGCCTATCGCTACGAGCATCGACCTCATGAACTCACTGTTTGGTCAGAGTACAGCAAAGGCAGCACCACCAGTTGTGCAGCAGTCGACGAGATCCGATGGTTTCCAGGTTTGCCTCCCCCTCTTTTGTTAAGTTTGGAAGAAGTTTTGGCTCAATCTTGTCCCTCATGGTGGCATTTGTATCATGTATCGTAGCACTATGTAGTCGAATTCAGAACTGTACTAAGTCTTCTTTTCCCTAGTGGCCCTATGCAAAGCGATTGAATCCGGATGAAGCCGATCAATCAGGTGAAGACAAGGCTTTTCATCAGTCCTTCAAGCCAAGCTGGACACCAAATGGCACGCTTGTCTTCTCTGCCAACAGTAATGCCAATGACAATGCTCTTGTCATTGCAAGACCGCCCGTGCACTCAGATACAAAGGATGTCCACTTTGCACAGCTGTACAGTAGCACTGACGTGAGTTCAAGGCCATGCCAGCAAATCGAATCTCATACTAATTAATATAGTCCATCTCAATCATGCTCGAAAAGCAGCTGGAAATCAGCCAGATCTCGCTCGATGATGGTGTGCCTTTTGCACAACTCAGCCCTGATGTTGATTTTGCAGAACTTGCAGATGCTGTGCAAGGAGACGGTCCAGCTGCGCAGCAAGAAAAGGTGACATGGGAACTAGCTTCGATTCTCTTTGACAAAGTTGATCATCACGGAGAAGCCTCGAGCGAACAGGAAGAGCGAAAAGCCAACTTGGTCGATTTCTGGGAGAAAATCACCAGCAGCGCAGCGGCTAAGCATGTCGAGTCCACATCTTCAGCTGAAGAAAAGGCAATCGCTCAACTATCCACGCACGATGTTTGGGGTGCCAGCGAGACCTTGACGACTGGCCGAGACTTCCGCCTTGCCACAATGATATCTCAGCTCGATGGAGATAATGCCACGAGAGAGGGTATGGTGGAGCAAATCAAGAAATGGCGTGAAGCTGATGTCGTCCCTGAAATGACACTGGCTATACGTACATTGTATGAGCTCTTAGCGGGCAACACCTGCGTGAGTAATGGCAAAGGTGGCAGTGTCGGTCTCGAAAACAGAGCAGAGACATTCAACATCAGTTCTTATTTCGGTCTTGACTGGAAGCGTGCTTTCGGACTCAAGTTGTGGTACGGAACCTCCTCGGATGAGCCATTGGATGCAGCTGTCCAAGCCTTTAGCGCCGATGTCGAGAGTGGTGACGAGAAAGTGAAGCCTGCTCCCTGGTTTGTTGAACAGAAAGTCGAAACAGGCTGGACCGACGCGAAGCGTGGACAATGTCAAGATGTTCTGTGGGGTCTGCTAAGACTTTACGCCAGAAAGACCGCATCCTCTACTTCAACGACCTTCAACCTCGGAGAAATCCTAACACCCGAGAACGTCGCGGGCAATCCAGTAGATGCCCGTCTCTCCTTTCAACTCTTCCAAGTTCTTCACGCCCACAACGTCACTGGTGCTACTTCAGACGACGACGACGAAGACAACAACACCCACACTTCCGACATCCTGACCAGCACTCTGATCTCCCAACTATCATCCACCCCAGACCATCTCCCGAACGCCATCCTCGCAGCCCTCTACCTCTCCTCCCCGGCCGCACGAACCACCACAATCCGCGCCCTCGTAAACCGCCACGCTAGCGTCCTCTCCACCTCAACCGCCGAACCCAGCCCTATTACCACCACCCTCATCAACGACCTCAAGGTCCCCAAATCCTGGCTGTGGTCCGCTCGCGCCCTCTACGCCGCAGCTGTGCAAGGCGACCACGCAGAGGAAATCCGCTGTCTACTCCGTGCGTCCGACTTTGAGGACGCGCACGATCGATTGCGCACGACTGTTGCGCCTCGCATGCTCATTGAAGAGGATATCGATGACCTGGACGCTCTCCTACGAGAGTGCAAGGACGCCGGTCTGGCCGAGGTCAGCGGGTGGGAGAGCGGAGGCAGGCTGTACGTCGACTATGTCCGCCTTTTGGGGCTGTATCGGACCAGCATCAGGCTTGGGCAGGAGGGCGTGGAGACGGAGGCGGAAGTCGAGGAGATGGAAGACGTGGTCATGCGGCTGATGCAAGCGACTGCTGCTGCTGGCCAACGCAAGATGGGATTGGAGGAGAGGGTGGCGATTAGTGAAATGAGGGCGCTGGTGGAGCGAGTCAGGAGGGAGAGTGGCGAGGAGGCTGGAGATGTTGGGACAGGCGGGGAGGCGGTGAGTGAGGAGCTGAGAAAGGCGCAGGTGGCGAGTGAGCGCTTTTATGAGCGCTTTGCAGGGAGTGTAGCTGTCGGTGCTTGAAGTGAAGAGAGGGGTCGACTAGTGCGCTGGGGAGACGAGACGCATATGGAGGCATGGTTGATGTGATGTACTGGAAAGGCAGCTAGTTACGTGGTCACGAAAAAGATAGCAATCCAGCTAATGCTGAATTGCACCTGTCACACGCTCAGGGCAGAGTAACGATCACTTTGCATGCTTTCCCAACCACATACGAAGAGCCCCGCCCTATTTCTAGGTCGTCGAGTTCCCACCAAACGACGACGTCCCTACGTGATTCTAGTGTTGGCAGTCATCCTCACGCCCTCATGAGTCCTCGCTCGCCGGTTCATTTATGTCGCGCCTGCGTGTGCGGTAGAGACGCTAGCCCCCTGCACTCGATCGCCGCTTTGATGCGTCCATGAAGAAGCCATGTACATCACCCTCCATCCAGTCCAGCATGCCCGCTGCGATTGCCACAGTCTGGCAATAGAGCTCCACATCGCTGTCGAAGCTGAACACATACCAGATCTTTCTCTATCGAAGACCATGTTTACGCGCTAAACTCTTGAGATGCACCAAGTCCTTGTGGAGGACCCGGAACAGCACGATGGTAGTCGTGCTTTCAGCACTTTCGTTGGATGGCCCCATCCAAACTTTCAATCTTCTGTTCCATTTACCGCGGCAAAGCTTGTCGCAATGCAACGTCTCGACGTAGCACCAGTCCCAGAACTTGATGCATTGATCAAGACGATGATCTTGCACTTCCACCCCTTATCTACTCTCAGTGGCAGCGAAGTGACTTCAGAAGCTGCCCAAAAGCTTTAACTACGACGCAGCACTTCTCGTCGAGCATTCTGTCGAGGATGTCCTCGAGATGTGGTTTTGACTTCGGCAGGCAGGAGAACGGCATGGCCTTGATCTTGCTGATGGTCTCTGGGCAGACGACCGGAAGTACCTGGCTTCGTGGATGCTGGACGTGGGAGAGGGCAACATCATCGGTTGGGATCATATCCTATTACCTTCTTATTTCGATATCAGCTTCTTCCCACGATGAGTATGTTTTCATTGGAGAAGATCAAAGGTTACAAATCGTGGAGAGTAAGTCTACCGTCGATAATCTGTTGAGGATTTGTAGGAATTTGTATATTGATACCTTATTGTTATACAGAGTGCGACTCGTGGGACTTGCCATAACATATCTTGCCTGTCATTGTGAGTCGTTCTTATTTCACCTCCAAAGTACGGCATACTTGTTCAACCGACACACGGGATAGGGAAGAAAGCAGAGGAAGGGATGCCTAAGATCGTGTAATGACAAATGGCTCTAAGACATCAATAGGCCTTGATTTGTAGATATTCTTAAGGTCCTCAGACCATCCAGATCGAGGACTTCCTCCGCAAACCGTGTGCGATATGATACGGAAACTGGAAAGGATTCTCGCTGCGCTGAAGACGTTGATTCTTACCTCTTGAGTGGTACTGTAGTGACGTTTTCAATATGTCCACTGCTCTATGGTAGAGAGGGTTTACTTGGAATATCCGATCCACATCTAGATACAGCTCAGCAGCAAGACTTTTCCAGCGCGTATATAAACAGCTTGCGTGACTCCCCTTCACTCAGAAACGCCTCAAACTCATCGTCCATGTTGAACCACCCATTGACTTCGTTAAGCAAAGACCTTCCCATAATATGCTATGAAGCTCAAACCTTCTGCTTCTTGGATATCGGAACGTCAGCCTGCTCATCCACCGTCTTGTCCAGCTCCCTCTTCTCCTTCTCTCCCGCAATCTCAGCCTCTGCCGCCTTGAACTTCTTGAGCTCCTCCGCGTTCATGCTAGGCAGAAGTGGCTTCTCCTCCTTGTTGTGCAGGTTCCAGTGGAAACTGCGGATGATGCTGTCGGCATCATCGATAGCAATCTGCCTTACATCCGCCAACGCCTTGATCTTGATCGTCACCATCTTGAGCTGCTCGTCCGTCATCTCGACACCAAGTTGCTCAGCACGGCTCTTGATGGCGTTCCACCCTGTGAGACGAGATGCAAAGTGTACGTAGCGCGACATGCCGAAGTCGGCCGGGTTGATTATTTCGTAGGTGCTGGGGTTGTTTAGAATGGCCTTGGCGTGGATGCCGGCCTTGTGGGTGAAGGCGCAGAAACCGGTGATGTAGTTGTTGAAGGGGATGTTGATCTCGACTGCGTCGGCGACGAGGTCCTCGATTGCCTTGAGCTTGTGGAGCTTGTACTTGCCGGTCACGTATTCGCGGTCTGCGACAATCATGCGTGCCATGAGTCCACCGAGGGGTGTGATACCGTTGCGCTCGCCGATTCCAAGGACGGAAGTGTCAATATGGGTAGCACCGGCGCGGAGTGCCTCGTATGCGTTGGAGATGGCGCAGCCAGTGTCGTTGTGGAAATGTGTTTCAATGCTGTTGATAGATTGTCAGATGATGGTTTCAACGTGCAGATGCAGCTTGACGTACTCGCATGACACGACTCCTCGTAGTGTCCTCACGAGGTCGTAGACTTGGCTCGATGTGGCACAACCGACAGTGTCCGCAATACCGACACGGTTCACACCAATCTTGTCAACAGCGCTGTAGAGTGTGAGGAGATCGACCAAGTCTGACCGGAAGGAGTCCTCTGAACTGAAGCGAATCTCGATGCCCTTGGACTTGACGAACTGGATGACCTCGATGGCGGTATTCTTAATATACGTCATGTCCTTGCCGTGACTGTGCTCCCGGAGATGTGCAGACGTGCCAATAACAACGTCAACACCATCGACACCGGTCTCAACTGCGATTCTTGCATCGTCCATGTGACATCTTATATCTTTCGAAATGTGAGCTCTTGAGAGCTTAAACAGTGCTTCGAAATTATGACAACATACGTGTGAGAATCTTGGCCTTGAGTCCTAGCTTGCAAATAGCCTCGCAATCCCGCCGACTCTGTTCTGATGCCGCAGGACTCGTGAGCTCGATGTAGTCGACACCGAAGTCATCTAACGCCTTGGCAATCTTGATCTTGGTCTCGGTGTCAAAGAATGCATTGGCGAATTGCTCGCCCTCGCGGAGTGTAGATTCGATAATTTGGAAGCGGCCGACATTGCTGAGGAAGTCGCCAACTGGTGCGTAGGGATTCGTGGTCTTATTCGGCGTCTGATTTATGTTCTTGTTCTCGATCGGTCTGTTTCGTGGAAGTCTCATTAGAGGTGCTGAGCTGGGAGGTGACATTTTCTATACGTACGTCATGTCTGGGTGAGCTATGTAGGATTAGAACACAGTCTAGCATGTTTCAGACAAAGTATCACTCACCTCCATTGGTGCCATTGGTTCCGTTCGCGTGACCATTCGTGCCGTTGGTGGCAGGAGCCTCTAGTTGATCTGGAGGGGGACACATGGTGTATCGACTGTGTATGTTTCACGGAGAAGAGAGAAGCAGCAGGACACAAGCAGAGAGAGAGAATTAGTAGAAGTATGAAGTGCTAGACGAAAGACTCATTCACTATACATTTGGTGCACGTCCCACTGACGATGTCGTCTAATTTTTGCTCGGCAGTCACCACCCCACAGGCCGACACCGGATGCAAAATAAAAGTCTTGGATTTCGTCTGAAAGCAGTATGAGGGAGCGTCGGAGACATGCTTTCAGTTTTAGCTGTTGCATTGGTCTGGCTCAGCAAAGTATATAAGAGTAGATCTAGAGTCTTGGTAGGACATCAAACGGCACTCTCTGGCGAATCTATGACCCTCTGAACCATGACCTTTCAAGGCGAGCACAAGTGGACGTGGGATATGATCATGAGTCCGGTGATGATGTTCACGTCTACGGCACTCTCCAGGTATCTTCATAGGCATCTGCCCTACATTACGGCAAGGTCAAGGCGTTTACGAGATGAACGGGATTCGGAATGGTGAAAAAGATCATGATTTTGATTCGATTCAATCGGGGATATCGTAAGACCGCATAAAGCGCTAAACACCAGTGTCCTCTTGTCCAACTTAAACCTTGATGGCGTCGTCGAGGATCTTTTGCCTGGGAAATGTTAGCTGGGAGGGAAAAAGAAGAGGGAAGGGGAAAGACAGACTTTTTCGCAGCCTTAGCTATGGCTTTCTGACCCATCACACCTCCGCCCCACGACCTCCTGACGCTGTCACTCTTCTCGGTGTATCCCTCCTTGATAGCTTGGACAAGCTTGGAAAGCTCGCTCTTGTCAGCATCCTTGACCTCAGTCAAGGCGAGGACTGCTGCAGTCTTCTTGTGGACGACAGTTCCGAGACGAGCCTTGCCTTTGATGATGGCGTACGGCACACCCATCTTGCGACAGAGAGCGGGAAGGAAGACAACCAACTCGATGGGGTCAACATCATTGGCGATGAGGACGAGGCTGGCCTTCTTGTTCTCAACGAGCCCGACGACGTGGTTGAGACCGTACTTGACCATGTATGGCTTCTCGCTGACCTCCTCCTTCTTCTTGCCATCAGCGACAGCCGTAGCCTCCTTGGTCAGACGCTCCTTCTTGTCGGCGCTGCTTTCCGGGCGGTACTTCTGGAGGAGCTTGAGGGTCTGTGCGGCGGTGTTGCGGTCAAGGGTGTGGGTGAACTGGTTGAGCGCCGGGGGAACCTTGAGACGCATGTTGAGGATCTTGCGCTGGCGCTGAAGGCGAACATATTGAGGCCACTTGACCATGCGGGAGAGGTTACGGCTGGGCTGGATGTCGGAACCGATACCAAAGTTGCGAGGGCGGCGTTCGATGAGAGGGTTCTTCGAGCAAGTTAGCACAGAGGCGAATTGCACAGACCTGATATTGACTAACCTTTGGTGCCTTCTTGGAAGCAGAGCCAGCGGGCCTGGCGGCGGCCGGAGCCGCGGCAGTCTTCTTTCCAGTCTTAGGAGGCTATGGTCATGGAGAAAAGAAAACATCAGTATTGTCCTGACATGTTTTCTAGTTCTCTAAAGAGCAGATGCGATGAAAACGCACGAAGCGCACACCGATCCTTTTGAACTCTTGAGCCTTGTCGTGATACCGAAGCAATTCAAGCTGATGCCAGCCAAAAGCTTGGTTGCGCATTGCTGCACGATTTGCTCCTAGATCGCTAGATGCGATTGTAGTGTGTTACTCACCATATTTTCGTTCGTGTGTCGCTGGGAGGGAAATTGTCGATAGATGTTGTTGTCTCTGAAAGTGAGGTGGGCAGGAAAATCACTGTAGCGTGTGTATTAGCCGAAGAGCTCCACGATTAAGGAATGTGTGCCGAACCTGATCACGTGAACGCAGTCACCACTTATATGCTCTGCCAGACATTCTCCTTGCACGCTTTCACAATAGCCTAGTTGGCTTATCTTGCAGCTTACGCTAAAGACACGGGGGCGCCAGTATCGACTTGATCATTGACATTCTGCAATGCTTGTGAAGCCCACCAAATGCTGAATGGGGCTGATCTGACGGGATTCCGCCCCCACGCTAAGCATGGATGAAGGGCTCATAACTGACTTGACGGAATGAGGGACGAAGGTAGATCGCGTACCATAATGTTTGGGTGCAGATAGAACTTACTGCTACTTCCTCCTTCGTCAAGTAGATGACTAGGCTGCGAGCTCCAAAACTTGATACAGCATGTCTCGTGTCGCAGTGATCGGCGCTGGACCACTTGGTCTCATGGCGATGAAGAACCTCAAGGAAGAAGGCTTCGATATCTTCGGGTTCGAGACACGCGAATATGCTGGAGGACTGTGGCGTCCTTCTTCAGATGACTCAACGTCTGTCCTCGATACAACTACTCTTATGTCAAGCAAGTACGTCAAGGTTATCAATTCAATGCCTTCGTGTTGGCTCATTCACAAGCAGGTTTCGCTCTGCTACTACAGACTTCCCTTTCCCAAACGACTTCCCAGTCTGGCCAACAGCCAAAGATATCGAACGCTATTGGAATGAGTACTGTGACCACTACGGCCTCAGATCGTGCATACAGTTCTCTAGCAAAGTCGTGAACGTGCACCGGGAGGACCATCAGTGGGCACTACAGACGCTAAGCGCCGGAGTCGTGTCCACGATAATGTACTTCGACAAGCTCGTGGTCGCTTCTGGAGGCATGGCTACTGCCAAGCTTCCCGTCCTCGAGGGCATAGATCAATTTGATGGCAAGATTACTCATGCCGTCAACTTCAATCATGCGGAACAGTACGAGGGAAAGAATGTTCTCGTTGTTGGAATGCACGCTAGCGCCTGTGATGTCGCTGCTAGCCTTTCCAATAATAGAGCTCAGTCGATTTATTTGTCTCATCGTCATGGGGTCATTATGGTGTGTATGACTTTAGTCTTAAGTACACACAAGCTGATCGAGAACAACTGTAGATACCAAGATACGACAAGGAGGGAAGGACTTCTGATCAAGCCCAGTCCTTGAGCACAGTCTTAACCATGTGCTTAGCTACCACTTGGTTTCCGCAGTTGTTCATGTGGCTCGTCACGTTCGTCTTCACCAGGACGGCTAAGAGTGCGTTTCCGAAACTGCGCAAAGAGTGGAAATTCTGGCCTGCGCCGTCAGTAAGTCATTGCCTCGCTTTTCCGTCCTGGCCTAACATTTAACCGAACTGATGTCTCGAAGCTCGGTCTTGCCCTACCAATGGTGGGAGACGAGCTCTATCAGCTACTCCTCGACGGACATGCGGAACCTGTAGCCGAAGTCCAACGCATCAGCGGTCCACGCACCATTCAGCTAAGGGACGGCCGCATTCTCACCGACATCGACGCCATCATCTATTGCACCGGTTACTTCTTCTCCACCTCTGTACTCCCCGAAGAATTCAACCCCTATCCCGTCGTCGGCGTCCCCTCACCCCTGCTCTACCGCAACATGTTCCTCAATCACCCCGACCCCGCCATTCGCACCTCTCTCGTCATCCTAGGCCACGTCGGCATCTTCCTCCCTGGGTTCCTCCAACACGAACTCTCCACAATTGCCCTATCCCAAATCTGGGCCGGAAAATCCCATCTGCCACCCCTCGAGGACATGCAAGCCTGGACGCGCGATCACCTTGCCAACGTTGACACGACCTTCAAAGGCAATACTTCCAATATCGCCCCCAATGGCATGTTCGTCAACATGGGCGAACACATGCACTGGCTCGACGAGACGGCTGGTTTTGGCATCTTCGACCACTTCGGCTGGTTCAAGCGGAGGGCGTGGGCGTTTTGGTGGCAGGATAGAGAGATGTATCGGATTTGTGCAAAGGGGATTGTGGCGCCGAGTATTTGGAGACTGTTCGATATGGGAAAGAGGAAGACGTGGAGCGGTGCGAGGGCGCAGATCTTGAAGGATAATCGGGATGCCCAAGAGCAAGCGGCAGAAGGGAAGAGGAGGATGAAGAAGGAGAAGGAGAAGGAGAAGGAGAAGGCATTGTAGTGCATCGCGGAGTCTCGGGGAGAGATGTCAGGGGATGGTTATTGCAGCATGAGGATTTGTAAGCTATGCGCGAGGAGGTGTAGCAAATTGTCACTTGAGGTTGACCAGCATGACACGATCTGCTGCGACCAGTAACATCATGCAGTAATGATTTTTACTATGTATGACTCTTTCGAGTTGTCGATATCGCCTGTCGAACAGAGTAAGGAGGGTGCACAACTTGACGAAAGGGGTTGCCAAATCTGGCCTCTCTTCCCGAACCTCAGCCGCATGTTTCATAGATCGTCAGCGCGCGCAACAGTGAAGGCAGCCCAGTCTGTACATTTTATACGCAAAGCCGCAGCTACAGCGTCGCTGCTCTGCTCACTCATATCGGCCCTCACTCATACTCAGCGTCATGGACAGAAGTGTAAAAAAGCGTAAAGCTGCACCGGCAGGCTCACCAGAAGGTCGCGAAGCCAAACGACAGAAGACGCCTGTAAGTATTGCGCGCCATATATAAGATGAGTATGCGCCACACTGTATTTGCGTGTAGACAAAAGACTGTGCGAAACATACACAGGCGGAGCTGTACCCGGAGTCGCGTCACATTCATGGAGACAAAGATGGTCAAGAACGTCGAACCTCAAACCATACGACTTTCTGGATTGCATGCGAAAACTTGTGCTGCACTTGCTCCTCGCCAGAAGAAATAATAAGAAACAGAGCAATGGCTAATCAGGCATTCTTGTGCTATTGCAGGATCCATTCTATGTACCCAAAACGAACGAAACACCCGAGACGGTGTCGAAGATAGGCGGCGAGTTCATAGAGTCCTTGAAGCGCGCAAAAGATAAAAAGTATGCTGATCAGGCCTCAATGCCATGATGGTTGCGTGCTGATCACCTTGTAGTGGAGGACTCATCTGCACCTCGTTTCTCACGTTGCCGAGCAAAGTCAGTACAAAGGGCAAGACATGCGAGTGCAATCGCTGAGACCATGCGCAATAGAAACAGTTCCCAGACTACTACCAGCAAGTGGTCATGCCGATTGCGGTCGATACACTAGAGGTATGTCAATGAAGCTGGCCTCACCGAAGAGAGCACTCGAGCTGCCTGCTAATACATCTCTTTCCATCCGCAGGCTAAGCTCGAACGATACGGATACTCTCAATTGACTGGCCTCGAGAGCGATGTCAAGCGAATGGTCAACAATGCAAAAACATACAACAACTCCAAATCTGACATCTATCTCGATGCGGAACGAATACGCAAGATGACTTCAAATTACATGGTCAAGCACAACCCGGCATATAAAGATAAGAACTACGCAGCTTTCCCAACACCGTTGCCATCAGAAAGGGAAGCGGAGGAAGAGGAGGAAGAAGAGCAGGAAGAGGAAGAGGCGTCAGCAAAGACGGAGAAAAGAAGCACAAGAGGAGGCACTACACCGCATGAATCATTGAAGACATCGCGGTTGACCGAGCGAATGCTAGATCCTGACGAAGACGGATATGACCCAGACTTTACAGGCAAGACATTCCAGCAGGCACAGCGACAACTGATGAACGAAATGATCAAGCATAAAGACGACAGGTAAGCATGCCTATAGTCGATCTGCGCATTGTGTATACTCATTCATGACAGTGATCTTGAAGTCTTCACGCCCTTCGTCAACCTGCCGCCACGATCGCTCACTGAATACTATGAGACTATTAAGCAGCCAGTCTCCCTGAGAAGTGTGATGAATAAGGTCATCGGCTTTCATGGTCGTGCAGGCGCCACTGGTTTTACAGAGTTGAAAAGCTGGGATGCATTCGAAGGCGAGATGAGAAAGATTTGGGAGAACTGTCGCGAGTTCAACCAGGAAGACAGTGAGATATATTCATTGGCTGGCGAGCTTGAGGTATGTTGCGCATCGCTCGAGTAACCTATATGAAGCTGACAAGTGAATAGGCGTACTTCGCAGAACGACTGGCTGAAGCAAAGGCGAAAGTGGAGGAACCAGCGCAGCCAACACTCAAGCTGAACTTGGCAGCCAAAGCTGCGCCAATCAAGTTACGTCTAGGTGTGAAGCCAAGTCCAAGTCCTGCTCCGGGTACGCCAGCAGCGGCAACGCCGAAGCAGGTCGCGTCCAAAAGCACGAAACCAAATGCTGCAGCCGAGCCAGCAAAAACAATACATCTGTCGACAAAGCAGACCCCAGCAATACCATCTCCCAGTCCAGCACCACAAACGAAACCACCGATTGCAAGGACAACAAGCGCACTTGCCAAGTCGCCGTCGAGACCTGCTGCTGCTGCTGTGAAACCAGAAGCAATACCAGCACCAGTTCCGGTTGTGACGCCAACTCCGGCAGCTGCGACTGCCATGGCACCACCACAAGCCGCACCGACAAGCGGTATAAGCTCCACAACAAGCGCCATCACACAACCCATACAACCCTACGTTCCCTACATGGCACCACCTACAGGACTCGACAGCAAATGGCGCCGTGATGGAAAAGGTCAGTTCTCCTCATATGAATCCTCCAATCCTCACGAAATATCGATTAACACACCCTCCAGGCGCCGACGACGCTCTCATAACCTCCCTCCTGATTACATCGCATCCATCCCTCGCCCTGTCTCGTCCCTTCCACCACACCCTCCCGGCCCAGTCTCGTCTGTCACACCAATCCCTAACGCTTACGCTCCCATACACGCATTCCCTCCTCCAATTCGAGCCGACACTAAACCCCGCCCTCGGCGGCGCACCGGCCTCGACACCTGCGCTTACGAATGGCACGCTCGGCACACCCGGCACACCGACACCTGCACCCGCGAATGTAGAGCGAAGACCATACAAGTTATTTGTCCTCGTCAACGGGAATCGCGTCCAAGCCAACTTCTTGCCAGGGCAGGCCAGGTTGCAGTATGATGTGCGATTGGGTGTGGGCACGAATCGCATTGAGGTCGAATGTATTGCGGCGGCGAATGCGGCGAGTGGGGGACAACTGGGCTCGCTTGGGGGCGCCGCAGCAGGAGGCAGTGGAGGTAGTCCAGCGAAGGGTGAGGATTTGGAGTTGGAGAGGATTAGTTGCTTTGTTTTTGTTATGAGGTTATAGGGTGGGCTTGGAGGCTGGTATGGGGCGACTGGGAAAAGGAAGGCTGGAAACGGGAGGTTTGGACTGTTTGGGTTCTGGAAGGGCACACTTGGGAGGATTGAGGACGATTGTTATGATGCTGGGACGGATGCAGGGCATGGCTGGTATACCGTGGCGAATAGGCACGTCAGATGTGTCAGATGTGAGGGGACATGTGTATAGCTCGTGTGCAGACGACATATTCCAAAATCCAACTCATCTAAGCACACTCCAACACAAGGATGAAAGAACAACATCCCTTGTATATTTCGATAGATAAATAGGAAGCGCAGGCTGTTGCTTGTATATCATGAAAAGATGGTCAAAGAATCTGAAACGGTCTTTCATTGTCTCAGATCGTGTTTCAGATATGTATGCCAAGACTCAATGGCGAGGACGAGTCATGAGGTGCATCACAACACAACAGCAAGCATCACCACTTTAGAATACACATCAGGGAAAGTAGCCTGGCTCGGTCAATACTGGTCGTAAATAGGTATTTGATATCTGGAAATGAAGCTCTAGGTCAGGCGGACACGATGGAGGGCAGAAAAGAGTGAATAGAGCCAATTTCTGGGTGGAAATTCCCGGGGTATAGTAAAAAGATGCAAAAGGAATACCCGCGTCTGGGAAAAAGATACAAAATGAATCCGCGCACCAGATGCAAAAGGAATACCCGCGCCTGGGATCGAACCAGAGCTATAGAGAATTAGTCCTGGGTCGTATGGAGCAGGAGAGAGACTACTTACACCTACTCCGATCTTTTGACCGCAAAGCTGCAAATCAATGTAAAGGAGGCATCATACCACTAGCTTTTATGGGATTAGCACGATGGTTGCATGTTTCAGGAGAGAGGACTACGTACACCACACAGGTTGATTATTAAGCACAGATTGGCTAAAATAATACATATAGTCTAAGCGTTAATCCCGCCATTACGATCTGAAGTCGCCAAAACACAGAAACAATCACTATTTCCACCTTCACCGCCAAAACACCAATGCCCGAAAAGCGCAAACACTCCACCATGGCAGACGCAACCGCAGACCTCGCTTCAACCCAGCGCCCCTCGCCTTTCCTCCCCATGTTCGAGACCTTCCGCGCTGAGCTCGACGAGCATCACGATCGCCGCGAGCGCATCATCAAAGCTTCGAGAGACATCACCGCTGCGAGCAAGAAGATGTGAGCATGAGATTCTGGCTTGGAGCTGAAGAGGCAAGAGTTGGTAAATCAAGAAGGCTAAGCTAATACTGTTGTGACGTTAGAATATTTGCACTTCAGAGGTACATTCCCCCATCACCCCTCCTTCCCTCTCATCCCCTCCACCACAAAGTCCTC
>Ga0268250_10000128_pt1 | contig 35563 bp, 39 predicted proteins | sample AgamicAsSfe_FD_200448 | JGI IMG/M metagenome (GOLD analysis project Ga0268250, IMG submission 200448) | Agave microbial communities from Guanajuato, Mexico - As.Sf.e (v2) (version 2) | ecosystem: Host-associated > Plants > Phyllosphere > Phylloplane/Leaf | place: Guanajuato, Mexico | collected...
CTCACCTCCTCCCCCCGTCTCCCCCATCTCCCGCGTCCTGTCTTCGTCGCAGGCGTTGCTCGTTGCGACACAGTCCCCAAGCCCCAACGGACGTGCGCTTCCAATCTCGGCTGTCCGGCATCCCCAGCCCGCTCACCAGCATCACCCGACGCTTGCTCTGTCTCGCTGGCTTTGCAAACGAGCAGTGCAGCACTCACGGGTAGACTCGTCCGTCTGGCTCTGACACCCAACGCCTCGTCACCTCCGCCACCTGAACACAGGCTGCGTGTGCATTTCTCGGCTCTGGTTCTGGCTTGTACTGTCTAATTGCGCTCCGTTTCAACCTGCTTTTCTTTTGCCGCCTGTCTCCAGGGACCTCGACGCTCCGCGACATCATCAACAACAACGACCTCGCGTCGCCGGATCTATTGACTTAGCCCCGGCCTGCCTGCGCTCCATCACCCTCGAGCTGCACTGCACCTGTCGACGCACACTTTGCTTCCATTCCAGCCCCTTCTCCGCCTTCGCGCAACAAGCACCACCAGCGCGACACTTTGCTACCACGCACCAAACACCTCCCAGGCGACACTTTTCCTTGCATGAGCACATCTTTCTAGAGGGTCCGTAGGCTACTCTAGAGGCGGCGCGAACGAGAAGACTGTACGTCACCAACAAATTCTGCTAGCGATACGGCTCACTACCAGACTCCTTCAACTTCACAACAAGGCATCGCTAACACAACATCAGGAGCCTCGCCAGTCTTCTCTCTGCGGCGGTCCAACACCATCATGCCCTCCTTCTACCCCCGGCATAACATGCCACGGCTGTCTCCTCAGGAGTTCGTCCCCAGCTACCACTCTGCCTGTGGCGCATCATACCCACCGCAGCAGCCCGCGTACGCTGGCCCTACGATCCGGCAGCAAGATGATGGTTACGACTTCGCAGACCGCTACGGTCAGCTGGCCATCGCCATGCCACCCATGTACCCGCAGGCCGGCACCTACCTAAGCAGTGCGCCTCCTAGCCTCCCACCCGCGAGCTCGTTCTACGACCCCATGGGCGCAACCACACTGCCACCCATGCGCGCACAGTCTGGTCACTCACTGGCAGAGGCAGCTATGCAACACCAGCGCGTGCATGAGTACAACCAGCGAATGAACCAGCCGGCTAAGGAAGAGAAGCCTGTCGGCGGTGTGTCGGCGAAACTGGATTATGACATGGACGTCATGACCGACTTCGTCTGCGAGACAGCCCTACGACTCATCACGCCTGGTCGCATGATGCCTTCGTCTTTCCGCAAGTGGGTGCACCAGGTTCTCTGCGCCACGCGCCTGCCCTCGGCCACCATCTTGCTCAGCATGTACTATTTGTCCAGCAGGATGCCCATGCTGGCTCACGAGCCGAAGACCGACACCCACCTGTTCCGTCTCCTCACTATCGCACTAGTGCTCGGTAGCAAGTTCCTCGACGACAACACCTTCATTAACCGTTCGTGGTCTGAGGTCAGTGGTATTCAGGTCCACGAGCTGAACGAGCTTGAGCTCGAGTGGCTCGTAGCCATCAAGTTCAGGCTTCACCGCGATCCTACGGAGCAACACGGTTGGACATCGTGGTCAGAGCACTGGAAGGATTACCAGAACACTGCTGCTGCGCGTTCTGGTCGTAGCAACAAGCTTAGCCCCATCGACACGTCGGTACAGCGACGCTCACTCAACCCTAACAAGCCGCTCCCTCCTCTACCGATGCAGCAGGCCTACACTCCCCCGTACGACTATGTGCCCAAGTCGGCCCAGTCCGCCTACAACCCTCCGACCTACTCGCAGTACGACCCATGGCGGTCCGCTAGCGAGCACTCTCCTGCGTCAGCACCCACCACGGGCCCGACTACCCCAGAGTACTATGGCACAACGGGAACTTGGGCTCCGGCCGAAGGATACTCGCGTCGCACCATGTTCGGTTTCCCTCCCTTGTCTCAGCCCGCCCCTACGCAAGCGCTCCAGCAACCGTCCAATTACGGTCCACCCGCTTACTCACAGTACACCCCGTCGGCTTGGAACCAGCATGGTCTCAGCTGCGGATGCGCCTACTGTGTGCAGAGGCACCCGCCCTACTACATGGCACCTGGTTACGGGCCCCAGGCTGTTGCCGTCTAATCGTTTGCTCCTCATCGGCCGAGCACCATGGCGACATCGTCCACTTGACGTTCCACGGATAAATATTCGACATCCCATTTCAGCGCTTCATATGTTCAAAAGTTACTCTTCCGTTCCGCGAAGTACCATGGCCTACCTGAGCCCACCCAGTTCCGACCACTGGATACATTTGGCTACTTCGATTTCCTCAAGCCTAGACTACCGGACATTGTCAAGGCGCAACTGCCTCATTCCTTCCGCTATCTGCAAGCATATTGGTGCGCCTCCGGATCTCACGAAAACGCACAAGGCTTGCGATCATCTTGCATGATAGATTTCACTGGTTTCCTTTTCTTTCCCTTTCCATCACTCTTTCCTTATTATCACCGGTATTACGTTTTAGACTTTGGTTTGCCCATGGTCTAATAGGAGCATGTCAGCGAAATTGTGGGTTACGGCGTTCCTGCTTTCATTCGGGTGTCATATCGCACCTTTACGATGTTCATTTCTCTAGCGCTACCTCAATGTTTACGGAGGTTGCCTTTTTTCGGTTTACGGATTTCACTTCTCAGGAGTCGGCTTTCGCTTTCAGCATGCGGAGTCACCCCACGCGACCAATCCTTCGGCAGTGACCATGGTCATGCCGCCACTGGAGGGCCGCTTGTTACGTTCACGACTTCTTTCCTGGATCCTCGCCTTCCGCTGTAGTCGGGTTGTAATTAATGGCACAAGATCAGCGATGGGATTCGCTTTATTTCTTTTGGAGCGGCGGAAAAAATACCTCTTGCTTTATCTGGTTTCTGCACCGGCATTGTTTTGGGCAACGGGAGGGAAGATTTGTTTAGTGTATAACTGCGATACAACGAAATATCCTGATATTGGGGATACCATCAGAATGCGAAAAAAAACATCCTAGAAAAGCGATACAGTCGCACAGGAAACGACAAATCAAACTCCACTTCACCTGGTGATCATTGTTCCCGTTCCTCATTTGATAAAGTGATCTGCCCTGCTTGTGAGTAAATCCTATTCAATCCTCTTGAGCAGCACTCGGATGATAACCACTGCAGTTACATCATTGTCGCAGCACCGAAGCTGCTGGGTTTGCACGAATACAGGCTGTTGTTTCAGCTACTTCAGCCCATCTTGAGACAGCCTGGTTTGTTGCCCTCGGTCCCAACGCCATCCGATCCAGCGATCCAGATGCCCTGTCGTCCCGGAGATCCCGTCCCAACAGCAGGCGTCAGATCACTCGATCTCGCATTCTTTCGGACAGGGGCATATTACGCGCAATGTCTTGGACATACAACGTACACATTACGTGACAGTCTGTCAAACTGGGCCACAAGGCACGGCCAAGGTCGAGTTGACCATTTTGACTGAAAAGCACAATGGTTTGTTCGTATGTCTTATATGTGTATCTTCTGTGTGGTCACAATGAAGCAGAGATGCTTGGACTATCTAGGTTCGATTGAGGTGATACCTGTTTCCAGTAAAGATTTTTCCAACACACATATTGTTGCCGAACATTGCAATTTTATAGATGTCAGAGTGGCATCCATCAACAGTATTCGGTATGATTACTACACCATAGCTGATTGATGTATATGAGTACCCTGTACGTATTAGGGGTGGTTGTGAAGGCAACACGAGCTTCAACGGTCTAAGCTGCTACATTAATGGCGTGGCGTCTTCGAAGCGATACTACTGGTATAGTACCAGTAGCTTGTATAGAGAGAAACCTCCATGACTATCATAATATGTAGTGCTGTCTCTCTGGGGGCTGGCAGGCTTTAGTAGTGCGTATTGAACCCAATATACTATTTACTCGTTATTCCTTGGCGGAACAGACGTACTGAGGTATACATCCATATGTTCTTTTCTTTCGTATTAGTTGAAGCATACCTTATTCACACTCACATCATGAAAGTAGCCACTCCTGAATTGTATTTTCGTGTGTGTTGTAATTGCATGATCGTCCTGTGCTTCTATATTATCGCACTTGCTATCGCAGCTTTCATGCCGATAGCTTATTCGTATAACACCGTATTCTTTTCTCGCGCGACAGCATAGCCACTTGTAACCGTTCCATTGTCGTCTCGCCTATCGCATGCCTGTCGGGTCTATCACGCTCTGGTTCTGCGGACTTAAGCAGAAGCCCCACGCACAATGCGTGCTCTAGGTACCAGTAAGACGGACGAGGCACCACGCCACGTTGATTCGGCCGCGAAATAGTGCGAATTACGATCGCGCGAACCACACGAAAATGCCCAGAGAGGCTCGATAATGCTTGAACTTGGATGGACGCCAAAACGAGTCGGACAAACAGACTGGCCGCTTGTCCGGATCCGATGTTGCCTTGTGGGCTAGCCATTAGCGAGCATGCGCCATTACTAGATGATGCATCATGGCCTCCACGTTAATAGTGGTTATCTCCGTCTGGCGCAACTTTTACCCGAAAGGTATTGTGGCTGTCGCAACTGGCGGTGGACGCGTATGATAATAATCTCGCGCTGCTTGGAGAGATCCTGTGTTTGGCCGCTTGAACTGAGTCAGGCGAATATACATATCTAATGTCGCGCCTGTCGCTCTCGTCTCGTGTCATACGCCGATTGTTCAGTGAATCGCGAACGTACCGGAAACTTGGGAAATACCAGAGCTTCTGGCAAACACCGCACTTTGGTACTACTATCACAATGAGCTCAATAGGTGGTGCGAGCATTGGTGCAGGTCTCTATGCTGTGGTAAGCAATCCAGCCCAGATTGCTGCTAAGCCTGAGGAAGCGGATGAAAAGAAGCACCATTTAAAAGGCGGGAAAGGGTTTACGAATCCGTGGGATAGCTATGTTGAAATAAGTCCTTGGGAGCTGCTGGTCAAGGGTATGATATGGTAAGTCCAGTCTTCGGTATCATCGTATAAGTACTACAATTGCAGGCTGACACCATCGTAGGCGCAAAATTACAGGTCAAGCCAATAACCCAGACACATCGCCTCCAACAGTACCAGTCCGCACACCAGAATTCCTTCCCTCACGAAAAACGCCGAAATTACGTGCAACATGGCTTGGTCACGCATGCTATTACATCGAGTTCCCAAGCGGCTTCCGCGTCCTTTTTGATCCTGTCTTCGAAGACTGTTGCGCGCCCATTACTATGAAGAACCTAAAACGCTTCACGCCTCCTCCCTGCGAGATTGAAGATCTGCCAATCGTTGACGCAGTAGTCATAAGCCACAACCACTATGACCATCTCAGCTACCCGACAATTCAGCGCCTACAAAAGAAGTTCCCTGAGGCGCATTTCTTCGCACCATTGGGCAACAAGAAGTGGTTTGAGAAGAGCGGAATTACAAAAGTTACAGAGTTGGATTGGTGGGAGAGCAGGGATGTTACATTGGAGGAGTTGTCGCAAAAGGGCAATAAGGCAGGTTCTGTTTCTGTGGGTTCCCCAGACATGGGGGGGAATGGTGACATAAAGGCAACGATTGGTGCGCTGCCTTGCCAGCATATCAGTGCAAGGACACCGTTTGACAAGGCCAAGACGCTCTGGGCGAGTTGGAGTGTGGAATCTGGTGGTGCGAAAGTTTACTTTGCTGGGTATGTCTGCTCCATTCCTTGCCTGCTTATAATAACATCTCCGCAGCGACACAGGCTACCGCACAGTGCCGTCCAGCATTCCCGCCACCGAAGATGATTACTCTGCTGCCTACTCTCATCTACCCACATGCCCGGCCTTTTCTCAAATCGGTCAGCATCGCGGCCCCTTCGACCTTGGTCTAATTCCCATTGGCGCCTATGAACCTCGCTGGATGTTCAGCAATGTACATGCTAGTCCCAAAGACGCTGTCAATATATTCGCGGACACTAAATGTAAGAGGGCGCTGGGAATGCATTGGGGTACGTGGGTGTTGACCGAAGAAGAGGTCATGGCACCACCAAAGGAATTGCAGGAGGCTTGTGAATGGAAGGGTATAAAGGGGGGCAAAGAAGGCTTCGGAATTTGCGATATTGGTGAAAGCACTGAGTTTGATTCTGGAGATGAGGCAAAGAGGTAAAAACGAAAGACCTTGATACTGTCACACTCATGATACCCAAGAGCGTAATTTCAAGTGTAAGGAGTTACTGTTAGGTAGGAGAGACAAATATGTAAAGTGGAAGCCTCCGGGCTCTCACTCCATAAATTTGTCATTTCTGCGACTCAAATCGTCACTTGCCAATCGGTGTGCATGACTGTCGCAATGCTTATCATTCATTCATTTACCACATGTTCTATGCATATTCTAGGCTTGTACTCATGATTTCAAGTATCCTGGGTCTTCTGCAAGATGACCTTGATCATCTCATTTCCCAACTTGGTCGCCTCTGGGAACCTCGGCTCAAAGTATTTTTGGATCTCCTCAAACTTCTCCCGATAGCCATCGAAGTTACCCAGACTGACACGCGAGCTCCAGTCTCTGGCGGCGAAGGTAAACTCCAAGTCATCGGCGCGGAAAGTGTTGTCATCGATAGCCGTGTCGATGGCCTCTTCGAGTAGCGTGGGGTTGCAGAAGAGGTACTCTGTGATGCCGAGCCACATACGCGATGGCTAGATATGTGTTAGTAATCAAAGTTGCAGAACGAGTTAAGCGGCAATGAAGGGGGATCATAGACTTACAGGTGTCGAGCAGATCATGTGGTCGTAAGGTACTATGCCTAGCTTCCACCAGCAGTCTACCATGGCAAGTAAACTGAGATGGTTGTTCTTGAGCTTCTTCTCTGGGATCGTGCCTAAGGCGAATCGGTCAAGCAAATCGTCTCGTAGAAGCAGCTTCTTGCCATCCTCATTGTCACCAAAGACGGCCTTGCGTGCAGTATGAACACGTTCACGGAGTTCGTCCCGTTGCCCAGCGAGCATAAGCTTGAACAGTTCGGTCACTGACTCGGCATACTGTTTAATCTGCTTTTTCGCATCTGGATTGAGAATTGCAAGACCTGCATAAACATGCCATTTGTTGGAGTAGATGCGGAGGGTGATGTTCATCTTGACGTTCTCGATACCGCCGACATAGCGTGAACTGTCCCATGGAAACTGGTTGTTCGCGAACCATGCACCACCCATGCTGAGGAAGGCGGCATGGGTAACAGCTTGCGTATCCGCCGTGATGCGATCATGCTGCTCGGCAGAGAGATAGACATGCTTTGACCCCAGGCAAGACATGACGTTTTCTACGAATGCGAAGTCGGCGTCTGAAGCCCTGTATTTGATCAGGACCAACGGCTGCCCCTTGGGGTCTATACCGGGCCCATGGAGAGAGTGCACCGACACGATGCTAACGTCCTTGGGAAGATGTTTGTCAAAGGCATCCATCTCTGGAGCTTTGCATGAGGTCTGACCGCCAACTATGGCACCAACCTTAGTAGCTGAATGCGGGAATGAGTTAGTGGTAGCATGTATCAATATCAGGAGACGGCGTACAGGGGCCGAAAGTCTTGACGACTGCATCGATGTTCTTCGCCTCGACGCTGTAGATGATGAAGTCGCTGCAGCGAGACACGAGATGACCACTTTGCATGATCTCAACTTTGGACTGGCGCAGTCTCAGTATGCGTTCATTGATTACAATATATAAAAGTGCTATCCTACAAAGTCCCGAAACTCTTCTACTAATGTATCGAACTTGTCCGGCAAATCGCAGGCGTGAACCCTTCAAAGACAGCATGTCAGCGTGTTCGATGAGAGGAGTCGATCTGTGAGGCAACTGGTTAGCAAAGTTCGCGCCATAGTAATGAACAATGCGATGTAGTTGTTTGTAGTTCAGAGGTGTATAAAATAAGGTAGCGAGAATTCACATCATGGACAGCAACATGCCCAATTACTGCAAACCAAGACGGCAGCAGTGTGGACATGCGCCGTACTCGAGCCAAATGCACTCACGGTCATCATAACGGGGGAAAGGGTGTGTGAAAGAGGGTGGAGGGCTTACCATTTGCAGAAGGCTCTGGAGCTTCGAGCTATCAGTCGCGCGAATGCACTCACTTCCATCCAGCTGTGCTCAGGCGGCGGGCGTACATCTTGCCCATGTCGCCCATGCCTATGATACCGACACTCTTGCGGTCTTCCATGGTTGTTGTCGTGTCGCACGCTCCTGTGCGTGAGTGAGGTGGAGGATGTCAGCCCATTGCGAAGCGATGGAGGACCTAAAGATCGCTTGCGGCTGCCAAAGAAAAGTTGAGTAGTTGGGCTTGGCACGCTAAGCACGGCGTTTAGTTCCTCCGACACAAGCGAAATTCATCACCCACCAAAAGTTCGACCTCACGATCGCCGCCAGCGTTACGAACCGCCAGTCACGTCAAGAATCCCTCAAATCCGCCAACATGCCTCCCAAGCAGAAGGTCGCCCGCGCTCCCCAGGAGAACATCCAACTCGGACCCCAGGTCCGCGAGGTTCGTGAACAACAAGCATTGGAAGACGAGAGACGATGAACTGACAGCCGCGCAGGGTGAGCTTGTCTTCGGTGTTGCCCGTATCTTCGCTTCCTTCAACGACACCTTCGTCCACATCACCGATCTTTCTGGCCGCGAAACCATCTCCCGTGTCACTGGTGTAAGTGCAGACATCAGGACTGCATGCGACGTGCACTAACCAGTACAAAAGGGCATGAAGGTCAAGGCCGACCGTGACGAGAGCTCTCCCTACGCCGCCATGTTGGCAGCCCAGGATGTTGCTGCTCGCTGCAAGGGTAAGACAGCCTGGAATCGATAAGCTGGAGCAGAAGCTAACTTGGCTAGAACTCGGTATCACCGCTCTCCACGTCAAGATCCGAGCCACCGGTGGTAACGGCACCAAGACCCCCGGCCCCGGTGCCCAGTCCGCTCTTCGCGCTCTTGCCCGCGCTGGCATGCGCATTGGACGTATCGAGGACGTTACCCCCACCCCATCCGACTCCACCAGAAGGAAGGGTGGTCGCCGTGGTCGTCGTCTCTGAGCATGTGCGCAAGTTTTTTGCTCAGTGGTGGGATATGGCATGGCATGGTATGCACGATTTATGGTTTAATGACCACAATCAAATAAAGTCGCGGGGAACGGCGAATCGCCTGGTCTCCTTGTTGAACTTGGCTTCTCCTGCGAGATAGTCGAGCGAAATCAACAGAATCCTTTTTAGTTCGAAAAGGTTTCCCGACAATGAAGTGCTTACTGCTGTGTTGCTCAAGAGGTTTATACATTACGATTACGACTGCTTTGGGTATACTGTGACGGATCGTGTTAAATGTCGACGACCTGGATGGGATTACCCAACTTCCCTGTATTGCCAATTGTTTGGGCTGCATTGACCATGATTGTGTTGGGACTCTGTCCACCCCACACGCGATCCCACAGAAGCTCTCTTATACCACGGTATGCGACTCTAACAATGTTCCACCACAGCTTCGGATTGAGTAGGCCTCGCGTCCACTTTGACTTTATCGAAAGCCCTCGCACATAGGCATCATGGGCTTTATCCCAGTATACTACAGTTCGCCCAGCTCCCCAGTGCACATGGCCGAAGACATGCAATGTAGGTTTTACTCGTTTGACCTCAGCAAAAAGGTATTCACAGCCAATTCCTGTCGGTAATGATAAGTCCAGATGGAATCTCGGCGGTGTGTGTGTGATCAAGATATCGATATCTTCAGGCACAGTTTCTGACCAGGCGTCTCGACCTCGTTCATACTGAAAAGCATGGATGTCCATTGGTCCGCACGCTGGAATTTGTGGTGCGCCATAGATCCGTATCCGCCTCTGGTTTTGTTCCGCTGCGAGTAGGGGTGTCGATGCATCTGTCTGAACACCGTCCCTAGGCTCGACCCTGATCGTGAGGCTCAACCGCCGGTGCTGCAAGTAGTGCACCCTCTTCCAGTTCAGCTTCCCAGTTCTCTGCTCCTCAGATAGCGAAGGTCGGGTCCTTGGATCTAGAAACGTATCGTGGTTTCCACCGACGACGACAATCTCTCTATGCGGCAGTGAACTCAGCCAGTCTATTTGTTTCTGTATCTCCGCCACGCTTCCACCATTTGTCATATCCCCGGCATGGATGAGCAGGTCGCCTTCTGGTACATCTTCCGGTATGTGGTTATGCGTATCGGAAATGCAGACGACCCGAACAGGTGGTTGCTGTAAGGGTTTTGGGGTTGAGCGCAGGTACGCGAGAAGGTGATACGAATGGTAGAGGAGTAGCTTTACGGGGGCCCGGAATAAAAGCGCGACGAAGGGCGTGGGTTCGAAATCTGATTCGGGGCGATACCAAGGATTGAGATACGCGAGAAGCATTGCCAGAGAGCGAGAGGCCCGTTGTCTGTCAGTGGTGAGCAGATGGGTGACAGCATGCGACGCGCTCATCCGACCAGGGTCCATGTCCAGTGGCTTGCTAGCGTGGCTGTGCGGACCGCAGCTTCCTTCGAGGCACACCCGACTCCCCTACGTCGACGTCAGGCCTGTCTCTCGTGGCACTAGACGAACTCAACAGAACACCGCTCAGCCACGATTGCAGCATTTCTCATGCGTAGCAGAACGCCATCGCGATTCCACCTTGACCGGACTCCACTAGCCCAGACTGTTTGATTAGCCTAGGATTTACAGACGGCCTTCAGCTCGAGACCATGGAGGCAGTGTTGGTCACAAATCAGGCTGCGCGCGCCTGCATGGCAACGTACTATTTGCTCATGTAGCCCTAGCGATATAACTGAAGTATCAGCCTTCTTCCTGCTCACTCTTGAACTACTACGCACATTCTGTATTTATCTTGCCGCTTTCTGTTCTTCCCTAGTGAGATCATCCAAGTGTCCTGTTCAAGGGTCTTTTTACACAGAAACCACCTGTCTATCAGGCCAAAACAATGGCTGAGCTAGCGATTGGAGGTGTATCCTTCTTCTTCCAGGTGTTTGCAGGATGCATCCAAGGTCAATACACCTATTTGTTGCACTCAAATGATATCTGACAGATCTCATTAGGTTACGAACTAATCGCTGATGCTTGTCAATTCCGTAAAGACTGTCAAGCTCTTCTGCTTAACTTCAAGGTCGAGGAACATCGACTACTCAACTGGGCAAAGCTTGTACAGCTTGACTATCGAGATGACAAGCTAGTTTTGAACCACATGTCGAAAGGCCTAATCATCAACATCATGGAGCAGCAGCAAAAGCTTCTCTTCTCATTCGGCCGACTAGACAACAGATATGAGAGGCTCACTGATCCTCTCCTGGAGGAAGCAGCTGAAGAGTTCGTGCTGCAAAATTCGGACCGGTTGATCGAGAATGATACCAACGGCTCCAGCGAAGGGCCTGTAAAGCCCGTCCGGTTTCCGCCCACCGAAGAGCTGGTCAAGATGTCTCTCAAGTTTGTGCAACAATTCAAGGATGTGCCCAAGAGACTAAGATGGGCGACTTTCGACCACCAAAAGATGGAAAAGCTTATTGCGAAACTGGCCAACTTCAATGACAAGATGCACGAAGCGCTAGACAAGGCTCAAGTGGACCTTCTCATTGACATGCAGACACGTACCAATGACCAGATAGTCCTGCTGAACAGGACTATGTCGCACATGGTTCAAATCTACCAATCTCAGCAGTTAGAACAGATCAGCTTCCAAAGATCACACTCATTGCTAGAGATGGACAACGCCCAGTACGATGGACTAATTGATAGTGGCGCCGTCATAGCTCGCGGTGCCGCACATCAGCCTCTGGCCGCCCTGGCCCAGCAAAACTTCATTCACCTTGCTATTGAAGACTCTCGCGAAGATCTCACATCAAGCTATGCACGGGAGATCAATATGCCAGATCTCCCGAACGACATCCGCGATACTAAGCTCCACTATGCAGACGTACGACCTAGGCAAGGCACCCAATTTCCTCAAGAAATTGATGAGGGTGTACGTACGGAAGCATACTACAAAAAAACGCCTGTATGGATCGAATGGAAAACTCCTGACACCTCCGGTCCTATGCAGCAAGATGGTGGAGTCGATGCCAAAATCCATGCTCGTGTCAAGAAACTAGCTGCTTTGCTCAGTAAGCACAACAGGACAGTCAGGTTCAGAGCACCCTTCTGCCGCGGCTATTTCATCGACGAAGACGAAGGACGTTTTGGTTTGGTTTTTGAGAAACCTGCATCTGTTCCGATGGATACGGAGCCTACATCTTTACATGCGCTCATTACTACCCCTGAAAACGACATTCCTTCATTGACGGATCGCATCACGCTCATGCGCCTGCTTGTTGAGACAGTCGAACGTCTACATGCAGTTGATTGGCTACATAAGGGTTTGCGATCCGCCAACATCTTACTGTTTCCTAAGAAGGGGGGTAAAGTTCACAACGGCCGGGTCATGGAAGGCGAAATCAATTATGCGGATCCTTTCATCAGTGGCTTTGACTACTCTCGCCCAGCTACTAGCGACGATATGACCGAACGCCCTCTTGACAATCCTGCCGCAGACATCTACCGCCATCCGTCTGTACAACACAAAGGAAATCGTGAGGACGCCGGCGGTCGAGAGTCTTACAAGAAATCCTTTGATCTTTACTCGCTCGGTATTGTCCTGTTGGAGATTGCTTACTGGAGGCCCATCGACCAGATTGTCTGTATTGACCTCGAGAACGCCCGACCTAAAGATACCTGGGGTGTTAAGAAGAGATTGTTGGAGAAGGAACCACAACATCTTCGTGGTGTGAAAAGTCACCTAGGCAATACAGTAGAAGGTGTGATTACGGCTTGTCTTCAAGGTCCCGTGGCGTTTGACCTCGATGAAGATGCAGACGAGAAGAGGGAAGTTGTCGCTGCACAGTTACAGAGAGCATTTGGGGAGAAGGTCGTGAAGAAATTGGGAAGCATGAAGGGACTATAGATTTTCATTTCGTTCTCGGGTCGGATGTCGGCTTATACCTTGATACAGTCCTTCATTTTCCATACTGCAGCCGCCAACTTAACCATGGCTGTCCTTACCATGATGATTCTCTAAGGTTCGTGATTTTCGTCGAACCTAATTCATTTTCGCAATGACACATGTGAATATGGAACGCTACAGCTCATCCATCCTATCGGCGATGGCAACTTGAAGCTTAATACTAGATGAACCTCATTGGCGGGGTGAATCACAGTATCAGTCTGAGAGTGCAGTAAAAAGGGTCAGGCCTTAGGGGTTGAGTTTGTCATTGTATCGAAGAGGATCCTTCAATATCGCTATTTCGTCCATCGTCAATCATATCTATATCCATGAGCAGTCACCCATGATGCCATTCATCGCTCCTCAACTGGTTATGCAAATATCCCTAAAGTACAGACAGTCTCGAATCGAAGGCGCTTTACATTCCGTGCTTCTTCAGGTACTCGCCGAGCTCAACTACTGAGTTGAAGGCGTTGGGGGTCTGAATGGTGTCGGGGTGGTGGGCGATAATGACGGCTTGGGTGGTCTTGAAGGCGACAACGCCCTCTTTGCCCTGAAGTTGTTGTCAGTATCTGTATGCTATGTTGTGGACTGTGTCTGGTATGGTACCTTCTTTGCCTTGAGCGAGTCATCGCTTGCCTCGATGGTCATGTATTTTACGCCATTGACCTTGACACCCTCCGAGATGACCTTCTTGGGCTCTGACTTGTCGCCGAAAGACCTGGCGATGGCAGCCCTCTCCTCAGCGGAAAGCTGTACTCCGTCAGCATCAATGCATCGTATATGCGCTACCAGAGCCTCGCATCAGGGACGCTTGCAGCATCTGGCGCGTGTTAAACGGACGACGTACCGAGAAGTCGGCGGATGCGGCCCAGGCAGTTGCGCCCTCGACGTCGCAGATGAGGGCCTTGTCGATGTTGCCGGTGCCGACGAGGCTAGATAAGAGCGTTAGATATGGACGGCTACTCGTTGCGAGGCAAAGCGTACCTGGTGTCAACGTATTCTACGTTCAATGTTAGCCACCACCTTTCCAAGTTGGCGTCTTGAGCTGCTTACCTTGCCAGGACATGTTTGCGAGGGGTTGATGTGCGTGCTGTGGAAGCTTGTAGTGATGAGAAAGTGAAGAGGGGTGCGACGAAGTGATGCAGGTACTTTTGACTAAGCAGAGCAAGAGGGTAAATGCGGTGAGGGTGTTCAAGGCTGCGTTGTTGGGCTAAAGTTGCGATTTGATAGTGGGGCTGTTTTGACCCCGCCTCTCGCGATCAAATCTCACAGACGCTATTCACTCCTCCAATTTCAACATGCAAACCTCTGAGCTTCTAATCTAACAACTCATCACGCGTTTTTTTGCGCCATCATGCAGCTGCTTACAGCGTGGGGGTCGATACTGCTCTTGATGCCTAGACGCAAGGGAAGTGAGCGCGCCGCATTTAGCTATGTCCACCGCGATACCCGCCTAGTATCCGCCGCTCTCTGGGGTCGACAACGGATAGCGGGTCAAAGTGCTGGCAATCTAGCAATCGGTCCAACAGTCCAACAGCGGCAGACGTCGAACGAAAAGTCAGAGTCCTTCACACGTCTAATGCGCAGGCTGCCTTTGACCTGTTTGAAGACAATCTTCACATGAGATTGCAGCTACGTAACATCGAGCTCCGCGGGGAGGTTGACACGATAGTAGCTGAGGGCTATGCAACATCCAGGTCTTTACATTGCGTTTTGGTTCACTCTTCAAGTCGAGCTCTTTTCCTTTCAAAAGCGTCGTCACATGTCCATCGTGCTGGCTATTTCTGCTGTTATTGCGCCGCCGTTCATGGACTTCTTCTGCTCGTCACGTGCTAACGCCAAGATAAGCTTCCAGAAGCTTACAGCTCACTACCCGAAAGTTACGTCGCGTTTGGCGTCCTTGATAGAACAACACCAAATCCAACTGATGAATGCACATTGACGAGCATAGAGCAAATATAAGACACGGTTATAACTGCGCCACTATCCAAAGCATGCCGTCTCGTTCTCCATCTCCCGCACGCTCACGCACGCGCAGCCCTTCTCGCGACAGGTCGCGTACGAGATCACTCACTCGTCCTCGTTCGGCGCATTCAGTATCACCGCGACGCTCAGTAACACCGCGGTCGCTCACACGTTCCCGTTCAGTCAGTCGATCGCGGTCGCCTAGATCACCGTCACCAAGGCGCAATGGGCGAAGAAGCTACACACCGGACAGCAGGTCGCGTTCAAGAGGAAGGAGCTATACCCGTAGTCCAACACCAAGAGATGGGTCGCCAGCACCTAGAAGCGCAAAGGTAAGCAAGTTTATATTATTAAATGCAACTTTCGTAGCTTGCTTCTGGTTCAGCCTTCCTCCACCAGCACCTTGCTCATCCTCCAGCAGATCGTAGTAGAAGCCTTGACCAGGAATGTCAAAGAGGATCATGTGCGCGAAATATTTGGCAAGTACGGTACCATTAAAGAACTCAGGATGCCCATGAATCCGACTTGTATGTCTTACCCGGCCTCTTCACAAACGCAGGACTGATTGCCAAATAGTCAACATCAATCGCGGAATAGCCTATATTCTCTACGAAGAGATCGACGACGCCGAACGTGCGATCGCGAAGATGCACGACGCACAATTAGACGGAGCGAAAATTCAAGTTTCGATTGTCCTTCCTCGACGTCGCTTCTCACAGACGCCTCCGCCGGCGCGCAGGGGCCCACCACCGCGCGACGACTACGATGGTGGTTACGGACGCGGTGGAAGAGCGCCCAGAGGTGGAGGGCCGCCTGGCGCATACAGACCACCACCTATGGACGGACCATCGCGTTATCGCTCCCCACCGCGCCGAATGTCGCCTGATCGAGGACACTGGGGTCGAGGAAGAGGTGGAGGCGGCCGTGGTGGACGAGGGGGTTATGGAGGACGACCCCGGTCGTACACACGATCTCGCAGTCGATCACCACGGCGAAGCATGTCGCGGTCTTCTTACAGTCGGTCTCCATCCAGAACACCACCAAGACGAAGTGGGGGAGGAGGCTACGGCAGGCGGGATAGTCTGCCAAGGAGAGGAGGCCGTGGAGGTGGAGGAAGGAGAAGTCCCAGTTATAGCTCCTATGGAAGCGACCGTAGTCGGAGTCGGGACCGCAGATGAGAGATGCGAACCTTTGGCTGCTATCTTTGGGGAAGGCCTGGTGATATCTGCATGTTCACGTAGGAGAATATTCTTTTAGCCAGGCTACCGGCATTCAAAAATCGAAGGCCCATTTCCCTAACTGGACTGAGTTCATGTTCCCCATATCGAAACTGCCCCCCACGTGTATACACTTCGCTTCATCTCTTGATCCATCAAGTCATCTTGAGCTGAAACCCAGCTCCCTTCTCTTCCTCCTCTCGCCCTTTGAAGATGCTGCTAAAGTCCAGGTTGCCCTGCATCCCCCCTGGCGCCTCTCCCCTCTTCGGCGCATTAGGACTCTTCTTCCTCCTCCTCTCTTGTCCTGCCTTACTTGGAAATGTCGGAAACATTTCGGTCTGTTTCGGTTTCGGTTGCTCTTTGAAGTAAGGATGTTCCAAGACTTCTTGTGCTGTGGGCCTATGGGCGGGGTTCAGGGATAGCAGTGAAGACAGGAGTTCGATACCGGATGCTGTTAGGAAGGGGAACTTTGCCCGGTTGAAGCCTGGGGCATTACGATGGTCGCGTGGTAGTTTTAATGATTTGGAGTTTGGCAGGCGATAAAATTGTGGCCAGGTCTTTTCCGAAGGAAGGCCACAGAGCGAGAAGATGAGGGAAAGCTCATCGACCTCGTTTTTGCCCTGTAATAGTGGTTCTTTGGCAAGTAACTCGCCGAATACACAACCTACGCTCCACATGTCGACTTCGGTCCCGTAATCTCTTGTGCCTAACAAGAGTTCTGGGGCGCGATACCATAGCGTGACGACCAACTGTGTAAGGGGCGCATTCGCAGGTGGGACATATCGCGCCATACCAAAATCAGCGAGCTTGAGCTGTCCGCGGTTGTTAAGTAGAATGTTTGATGTTTTCAGATCCCGATGCATAATGAAGTTGTCGTGCAGAAACCCAACCCCAGAAACCAATTGCCGTAGGAGCGTCTTGACTTCACTCGCCATAAAAGGCTCACTCATGTCTTCTTGTAGCGTCTTGAGGTCATGCTCGAAGAATCCCATGACTAGGACGCATTCTTGTGGGTCGTCGCCGGATAAAACCTCCAATAGATCGACAATGTTGGTGTGTTTGCAGCGTTGCAGGATCGAGATTTCTCGTAGCGCGGTGATTGGGAAGCCGTCCTGATTGTAGTCCATTTTGACTTTCTTGTGGGCGACTACTGAGCCAGTGGTAATGTCGCGCGCTCTTGATACCCAGCCATATGAGCCTTCTTCGATCTGGTTGAGGGTCTCGAAATTAGAAATATGTCGGCACGGACCCCAAAGTCCGCCTTCAAATTGTAAGAGCTGCCTCTCAACTTGGTCCTCTTTTAGCTTCGGGGTTTCCTCATCATCGTTTCCTGTTGATAATCTTCGTCGCTTTGCGGGTCTAGATTCTGCCTCTTGCGCTGCCTGTGCTGCTGCCTCCGCCTCTTGCTGTTTTTGGAGTTTCAGGCGCTTCTTCTCTTCTTTTTCTTTCTTTCGACGCGCTTCCTCGGCCTTGTCTGCTTCCTCATTCGCCCACCGTGATGCCATGGCGCTTTCTGTCTCTCTCTCTCTTGTACGCAGTGAAACTTTCGCCTATTCTACTCCAAATTACCTGCTTATTGACGAAGGTTTATGCAAATTCTAAATCTCCTCGTTCGGTTTGTACAAAGAGTTGCTTGGTGTACTCTGATGCAGATGGCGTTGGATCGACGGATAGCACGTGGGAAGCTTTAAGTGATGGTCATAGCTTCGTTCATATTGGCGTTCCGATCTAAACTTTTTGTAGTTCCGAACGCGCCGACGTCATGGAACTTCGGTAACGCATATCGACATGAGGACCAAATCTCTGAATCTACTACGGACGGCGACAAGGTGTGGTGGTTCAGGGCCACGAGCAATTTCGAACCGAACAGCTAAATGCACTTCTCGATGGTCTTCTACTTCTACATCAAATGGTCCGGAACGGCAATGGTCGACGCCGCTTGCGAAGACGCTGGCTGAAGCTATCACGGTATGAGCCCATCATCGATTAAAAAGGCATTGCTAACTTTTACTCCAGACGACGGGCCCAATTTCCGTAGCGGCGTATATGCGGCAATGCCTTACTCACCCCGAAGGCGGTTATTACACGAGACAGACGTCAAGCGGACAGGATCAGTTTGGTACAAAAGGCGACTTTGTGACATCACCAGAGATCAGTCAAGTATTTGGCGAGCTTATTGGTATATGGCTGTATGCGGAGTGGCTGGCTCAAGGAAAGAAAGAAAAGGTGCAGATTATTGAGGTTGGTCCAGGTCGAGGAACGTTAATGGACGATGTTCTAAGGGTAAATACATTCGCAAGAGAAGAGAAAGTAGAGCATACTGACACAGAGATAGACTATATCGAGCTTCAAGGCTTTTACTAGAAGCATTGAAGCCATTTATCTTGTCGAAGCGTCACCTTACTTGCAGAAACAACAAGCAAAGTTGCTTTCCGGCACCGAGGATCTGAAGAAGAGCAGCATTGGATTGACTGCACAATGCAAATATATGCCAGCCTGCAAGATTGAGTGGTGCGAAGACATACGGCTTGTACCAAAAGGTGGGTTCTGAACTCCATTCGCCTGGTTGACATAGGGCTGACAACATTTGTAGAGCATACGGCAACCCCTTTCATCCTCGCTCACGAGTTCTTCGACGCACTCCCGATCCATGTCTTCCAAAACATTGCGCAGTCCTCAGTGCCAGCCTCATCGACCATCATCACACCCACCGGTCCCATAAAACCAAAGCATGGAGTAACGACACCCAAGAACACCTGGCATGAGCTGGTAGTATCGCCAACCTCGCCGTATTCCAACTTGAATGCAGCTAGTTCTTCGTCGTCAAATAAAGAAGATGAGAAACTGGACTTTGAACTGACCGTTTCGAAGACACCAACGCCACACTCTTTGTATTTGCCGAAACTGTCTGATCGTTACAAGAAACTGGAGGATACACCCGATGCGATCATTGAGATTTCGCCTGAATCTTTTGCTTACGTATCCGACTTTGCGGTACGGATAGGTGGCGACAATGCGAAGTCTCGCAACGTCTCAGCATCTCAAAACTATTCAGGGAAAAATGCTGTCGAAGAGGAAAGCTTTGTAAAGACACAACCGTCTGGTGCAGCCTTGATCTTGGACTACGGCCCTTTGGATACTATCCCAGCGAACACTCTCAGGGGCATTCGCTCACATACCACTGTCTCACCTTTTGCGTCACCAGGTCTGGTCGACCTTTCGGCTGATGTGGACTTCCTCGCTCTCGCAGATGCAGCTCTAGATGCCTCTCCTGGGGTTGAGGTTCATGGGCCCGTTGAACAGTCCTTCTTTTTGTCGACAATGGGCATCAAAGAGCGCGCCGATCGCTTACTCAAGGCAGCGAAGGATGAGGATACAAGAAGACGCCTCGAAACAGGCTGGAAGCGTCTGGTCGACAGAGGGCCGAATGGCATGGGTAAAACCTACAAAGCCATGGCCATTGTGCCGTACAAGAAACAAGGTCCAGTCCGACGGCCGATTGGGTTTGGCGGTGACATCACTGCCTGAATAACAATATAGAGACCCAAAGGTCAGCTGCATTGATCTTCCAAACCAGCCGTGGTTGGCACTGAAGACAACTTGCGATGCGAAACTTGTAGCCTGAGCCACACTATTTTGCATGTTACGTCTCTCAAACCGGAGCAAATCCCGTCAAGTAAACTCTCACTTGACGACCCTCATACTTCACTTCTCGCAGTGTCTTACCGCCATAGATGGTGCTTGATGCCTTCACTGTATATCCCACTTAAGCTCCTAAAAACTAGGATGAGTCGTGAGTTGTAATGGTATAGGTGCATGTGAAAGATACACTGACTTCTCGTATTCACCACACTAAAACGTCTCGGGTATCTTTGGTCAGAAGCACACAGTTTCGGGGCATGAAAACAATGCTATTTATTGCTCAATCCACATCATCAGAGCGCACACTTGCATCAAACTCCTCATTCCACCCCTATGCCTCTTTCCTCTGAGAATAGCTCATCGTCTCCATCAGGCTCGGTCTTTTCCCAATCCTCGGTTTCATCTTCCGCGATCTCTTCGTCAATTCTGTCGAAACGGCTGTCATCAAACGCGTTGTCTCCGAAAGCAGAGTACATGGACTGTCGCTGTGGTCTTGGAAGCACCATAGCGTCATCTTCGTACTCGGCGAAAGGGTCAGAATCAGGGCGCGTGGCTAGGAGCCTGCGATACTTTTCTACGCGCTCCTCTTGCGTTTCGATGTAATTATAGATGGGGTTGTCGAGGGGATCCACATAGTTGGCACGAGAAGACGGGCCACCGTTGTAAGAGGCGATTGTACGGGTTGTTGCAACAGACGGGGCGTACAGTTTGGTTGAGGCACACGAGATCATCGAAGGAGCAATGTTGTGGATGGAGTCTGCACGAAGATCATTGTTCATAGATCTCAATCTCTGCAGAGGCTTACGATCGAGTGTGAGGGGTGGGTGAAGCAGGGCCGGCCTAGGAGCAACGAAACTCATCCTGTCATCAGGCTCCAAGGTGCCGTATGAGCCATCTGGGCTTCTCGATTCGTGGAACTGTTCTGAAGCGTTCATTGGCGAGTGGACAGATACGGACGTAGGGCATTCCCTCAAAGCCGGGTGAACATCTTGCTGGTCGCCAGGAATTGTATACGTCCGCTCACGCATGCTGGGCATTTCAAGCTGGAAACCCAGATCTTCTAATGGCGATAGGCTGTTTGCATCTGGAGGTCGGGGATTGGGACCAAGTTTTTGGTCCAACAGCTTCGGAGTGGCTCTCTGGTTGGATTGTTGCAAGCTTACAGTACTGGTTGTAGAACGACCAGGAGGGTGCACATGAACAGTCTCAATCGGAATCTTTGAGGTTTGATCTAAAGCCAGACCGCGTGTCTTCTGCATCCTTTTCCGAGAAGGTAAACGAGGCTGATGGTATCGCTCATGCTTCCACTGGACGCGAAGGCGTTTAAGCTCCAGACCTAGGTCGCCCGCTCTCAGCAATGCAGTATCTCCAATTGTTTTCCGGACCCAATAACGCACAAATCTAAGACGTTTGCTCTTCATACTATCCCAACCAGCAACGCTGCGGAGGGCGTCCATTGTGGTAAATGCCTTGGTGTTGAAACGGCCAACCATTCCTGCGAACAACGCAAAAAGGACGTTTTCGTGGGAGCCGATGCGCGCCATTATACAGGCCGAGCATTTGTTTTGCTGGTAGTGCCATCTGGATCCACAATGGATTGGCTCATGATCCGGTGGAGCGGAGGCTTCGACGCTGAAATTGGGTTGCCACATTTGTAACACTGGTTCCAATTGGCGGACTTGATACTTCTGGTCGGCTGTTAGAACACCGTCAGACATGATAAGTGGATAGAGAAACTTTCCGATAGCGCCGTCAAATTCGTGGCGTATCCAGCTCCATATGTCGTTGACCAGGTTTTGATTTAGATCATTGTGTATCGAGCACAGGCTTGTAGAACCAAAGGAGAGCCGCGAGCAGCGCAGCCGACTGGGAAGACGTTGGATAGCCTTCTTGGTACGTTCACGGTAGAGCACCTCCTTGCGCTCATAATCCTCTTCGGTAGGAGCGGGCACTTTTCTGAGGATCCGGACAAGCCTTTTCATGTCACTGTTGTGGAGACGGCGAGTCTCCATCTTGTGCAGAAACGAACGCATCATAAAGTGTTGCGATTTGTCTTTGTGGTTGTGATGCATTGTGGGTAAGTTGCAGTGAAGGTTACTGTGATAGATCTGTAGCGAGTATGGAAGAAGATATAGGAGATTAAGAATACCAAAAGGTGCAATTGCAGAAAAACGTTGTGAACTCATGATTCATCAATGGTGTCAATACATATATTTGACACGTGTGAGTACAATCTGTGAAAGCTATTAATATGTATACATATGTCATGGAACGGCTTGAGGGGTACGAGTTGTACTAGATGGAGATTTAAATAGAACCATACGCACCATGGCCAAAGGTCGGCGTCCACGGGGTGCTGGAATTGAAGACAGTCTCATTGAGACAGAGTTGGTGTATCAGCTAAGATTGACTGAGTAAAACATTGTGTTGTAAGTCATCCACATATTCAAAAGTGTGGCATAGAACTAGATTGTAGGCAATAAACAATCTAGTATTGTAGCTGACCAACTCAAATTCAATGCGGTCCAAACCATCCAGAAAACGCCGTCCCAAAATCGTACAGTCCGTGAGCGAATGATGACAGAATAACAGGCCGTATCTCAAGAACAACCAGGGGTAAATGTGAAGCTATCGGAACATGCAAGAAAGTAATACAATGCAGCAGACGCAAGAAAGCTACCCGGGAGTTATACACCAGAGAACTATACATTACTGTAACCTTGTGATGTTTGTGTAAGTAGGAGAAGAAAATCAGTACCATCAATGCGAGCTTTCTAGCCCTAGAACGTTGGCTCTCCTGCCGTGCAAGTTTTGGTTGACCTTGTTCGTTAGGTCTTTGAAGTTCGTGCCCGCTGTCGATGAAATGCTGCTGGCCTTCTTTCGTGAAATGCGAGGCGTGGATGCGCCTTGTGGCACCGCACTCTCGTCTTGTGACAGACTGGAGGCTGTAGCAATTGGCAGAGGCACTGCGGTAGCTTCATTCTCTTTTTCTTGGTCGACCTTCTGCTGCGCCGTAAGACGAGCACGCTCGTACTTGGCGGCTACATCGCCTTTGTACATTGTTCCACCAAGTCGGTCAAGGTAGACGAAAAAGGGTTGCGAGAAATTGGTCTTGATACCCCAGCTTTGATGGTGGATATCGTGGTAAGCGGCATTGTTGGGGAAGATCCAGTGGATAGGGTCGTAGGGAAAAGCGTAACCACCGTGATCGAGGACCGTTTTGATGGTAGATCCCGTAAAGAACCACATGGACTGACGCATTGTCAAGCCGGTAAGCAGGTAGCTCAAACCAGCACCCAGGGTATCGAGCGCGAATCCTTCGATCGGGTGGTTGTACAGAGCTCCGTAGGCATATGGCACGTAAAGACGGTGGTGGCGTGAGTGGAAAGTTACTATTCATGTTAAAAAAGGCGTCGGGAGCATTATGTCGGTCAGGCCTTACCATATAACCACTTGTTCAAGTGCATCGCACGGTGCAGCATGTACTCCCACGCGTCCATGATGACAATAGCAGCACTGAACTGGAGGGCGGGTATGGCATACCAGTACGCAAAGCTAGCGACAGCCATCTCCCATGAAGCAAAAGCGGGAACCAGAGTCTGCTCTCCGGCAATTGTCGCTGTCTGCAGCAGCGCGGGGTATTTGCCTCCGACAAGAACAGAAGAGAGCATCGGTTGAGAAGTAGCAACCTTGGAGGCTAGCACAATTGGGTTGACGCCTACTGCAGACAAGACGTATGGGACGGCGCGTTGTGCGAGCCTGATCTTTTGCGCGTACCAAGCGACATCGTAGTCAGCTTTGCCAGTCGTGGGCGCGTCGTCGAATAACGACAGGCTGAAGGAGGCAATTATTTGGATGATTTGCTGGAGTATAACGTCGCGTAGTACTTCGTATCGTGAAACATGGTTGCGCTTGAGGACCTCAGCTGGCGTGTGCAGGCGGTATTGCGGGAACAGGTCGTAAACATCAATGGCGTGAAAGATCAGAGAGACGACCCAGTAGCCAACAACAGGCAATGCCGCTTGTATGAAGGCGTCGGATGCCCACGATGTGAGCGGTTGGAGAGGTTCGAGGGTGTATTCGGGGAGCGGCGGGAGGTCGTATGATGTTGTGTTTGCGCTCGCCATGATGCGGCAGAGGTGCCCTGGGAGAGGCGATTATCGATTACAGAGGTAACTATGTGAGGTGGAGAAGCAGCGCAGAGTAGCCGGTGACGATGGTGAAGGAAGCAGCTTGCTCGTGGCGGGACCGCAGCGTCAGCTACGGGGTGACAAAGACGGAACAAGGCCGGAAGCCGCGGACCAGGGAAATTAGGGAGAAGGGAGCGATGCAGCGGACGACGGAGGGTCGCTTGAAGTGTTTGGCCAAGGGCTTGCAATTGACCGGTCGGGCTCAGAAAGGAGAGGCTGAGGTGAGCGGAGCGATGTGGAGGTGAAAGTCGTGTGAGAGTGGTGCTGCGTGCCGGTGACAGGAGCAAGGCATGACGGGGGTTTACGATATACGCGCGCATCATGACATTTCGCCGCCGAGCACCCGGGCCGGCCTAGTCGTCGCAAAGCCACCGGCCTGCATTTCTCGCCACCCGCCCTGTGCGCACGGCCAGCCCATGGCTGCTACTGTTTGCGGCTAGCCCGCTTTCACACCCAATTTTCGACCCCACCAAATTCTCTCTCACACCCTTATAGTCCAGCGCTTCCTTTCCGCTCCAGTCTACAACCCCTCGACTGCCAGCCCCGACCAACCTACACTCTTTCCACTCTATCCCATACTCCACACCCACCGCCAAAATGCTCATCTACAAGGTACGCTCTGCCTGCGCTGCGTCGCTCTTGCCTGCGCTACTACCCCGCCTTCCCTGCGAGCCTTCACCATGCTTTGCGCATACGAGGATAACACGTTTTCCCTACTAGACGCAGAGTACTGACCTTTTTCCAGGACATCCTCACCGGTGACGAGATCATCTCTGACTCCTACAACCTCCAGGAGATTGACGGCGTCGTCTACGAGGCCGACTGCACCAAGATCAACGTCGGAGGAGAATCATTCGGTGGGTCCCGCCAATGCAGACGGATCAGTCACAGAGCTAACATCGCATAGACACTGGTGCCAATGCTTCTGCTGAGGAGCAAGAGGAGGGTGCCGAGGACAACGTGGAGACCAAGATCGACGTCGTCTACTCTTTCCGCCTGAACGAGACCGGCTTCGACAAGAAGGGCTACCTTACCTACCTCAAGGGTAAATACGCTAGCAGAAATTACAAGAAGCGCACGACTAACGAGATGCAGGCTACATGAAGGCAGTCAAGGAGGCCCTTAAGAGCAAGGGTGCTGACGAGGCCACCATCAAGGACTTCGAGACCAAGGCCTCTGGCTACGCCAAGAAGATCATCAGCAACTTCAAGGACTACGAGTTCTTCACCGGCGAGTCCATGAACCCCGATGGCATGATCGTCCTCCTCAACTACCGCGAGGATGGTGTCACACCCTACGTTACCGTCTGGAAGCACGGTCTCGAGGAGATGAAGGTCTAAGCTTGAAAGAGCTTGGATTTGGGAAGGATGGGGCTTGGTTCACGGTTCATTGAATTTCACGAATACCTATTGCATGTTTGGGAAAATATCCGCCATAGTGCGAAAAGCGAAATGGCACAAATCTAGACGACCTCATGGAGCCGTATATGACACATGATATTCTTCTCCTATCCACGCCACAGGTTACCATTGTCCACGGCGATAGCTTTAAGAAGCTCAGTGAGGACTATGATGTGTTCTCCGGAGATACTGTGAAACGTTTTTTTTTTCTGGTTACTGACTAAGCTCTTGGAAGGCGCTGCGTGGATTAGTGGTGGAACTGTATTCCTCGGTGAATGGTCCCGCCGCGTGACTGCGTGATAACGCGTTGCATGCACAGACCATTGGTTTCAACGCCCAGCAATCGCTGCCTCAGGCACACATCCAGTATCCCCAGCCTTCCGCAACCTACCCCACCATATCACATTTCCTCCAACCCATATTCGCTCTCTTTTGCTCGCAAGAGTTCATGTCATTGATCTGATCGCATGAACCACGAGGCGTGTTGGAACGCTGTTGCCCTGCGTCATGACGGGTAACGGTGGTCCTGCCGCTTCGCTACCGGGAACTCCGCACCTCCGCCGCCCTGGGGCAGCCATCGACGACCTAATTCGCTCGCTGGAGAAAGAATGGAAGGTTGGCCTAAAGATTCGTGGCGCTGAATGGTCGCCAAAAAGATCGAAGGTGGATGATACTCCAGACAAGATCTGTGCGCTTGTTAAGTTGCTGTTCTACAGCGCACAGCCAGCCCTGCATCATGCGATCAGGGAATTTGAAAGCCTTGCTCCGAGTCTGACACGCGAAAAGCGTCTTAAAGAACTTCATGAGATTTTGTCCCGTACGAAAAACTCACAACTGGTTCCGAGGGGTAGGATGCCAAAAAATGAACCGCCCAAAAGTTTGACCACATCCTCAAGTGGTAGGTACACTTGCTTTTTACGCCCTCCGAAGTTTCTACCTGCACTTTTACCACATCGGTAGAGGATGTCTATGCTCAATAACTGGGTGCAATTCATAACCTATGTTGCTCGAATTACTATCTCTTTCTAGTGCGAGTTGTCGGCCTAGCACTCTACCCCACAACTAGTTGCCAAGTAATAGCATGTGCAAAGGGGAAAGTATTATGCAAGAGCTAAAAAGAGCACAGGAGTAAAGTCAGTTCCACAGGCAACAAACCGTTCGCTCGACGTCCAGCAAGATGAGCGTGAATCGTATGCGACGGCCATCGATCCAGGGTCACCTACAGACGTTGACACTGATAATGAGACGGACCAAGAATTTGAGACACCACAATCGCCATCCCCATCCCCATCGCCCTCACCATCACCGTCTACTAGGCCAGCACAGACGCTTTATCAGGCAAGTAATCATGTCTCTTTACATATCACCAAGAAAAGGCCTTACGAAAGCTCCGGTCGTTCTGAGAACTCGGCAAAGTTGACCAAAACCTCCAAAGGGAAGCAGACTGTCAAGTCTATCAAATCTTCGCCCATCGCACCGCCACAGTTCGTGAAGCCGACTCTCAACATGGCTCGATCTTTCCAGGCTGCACCTTCAGGCTTATCCTCGGCCAACACATCCTTCAACAACACATCTTTTTCTTCCCAGGAGACAGCAGCTACTACAAACACTTCGTTTACGTCAATCGATGCTGTCAGAGATCTCCAGGAGACGAGCCTGCTCGAGCCTAGATTGACAAAGATAAGTTCGAATACAGTGGATTCCCTAGATGATCGCGATCTCTACCAAGCTATTTGGCGTTCAGGAAATGGAGTATTCGAACAAGACATTCAGCGAGATCTCAATGAAGTCTTTTCCCAAGGAAGCAGCGGTCAAAGCCGGTCGACTTTTGGTTCTATCGATGAAGACAGTCTCCTTCAGGCCTCTGTCGAGGTTGAAGACAAGCGGAATAGATCGGAATTGATTCCAAATGAGAGGCAAGGAAATCTTCAAGCGCCTCTCATTACCAACCAGAGCGATCAGCAAGCCTACACATCGGATTCGACACTATTCCCATCCAATGGGGTACCAAACTATCAAGGGCAGACATCTCTTGACACACAGTCTCCCTTAAAGATGTCATACGAAGTACGCGATCTCCCCAACCAGAATCTCTTCGTGGGTGAGCTCCCTAAAGCACTAGAGCACGTTCCTTACCATATCCTCTTTATCTGTCAACGTCTAGCGATAGAGCACTCCGTCGAAGTACAGCACTTGGTCCGTGGCATGGACGTATCTACCGTGTCTTCTGATCCTGAAGCCTTTTGGCGTTTCATTGAGAAAAATAACAGCATTACACCTGTGAAGCTGCGTGAGTCAAGTCGCCTCTGGCCATCGGCGAAACGCAAATTTGATGGTTACGTATTTAAGGGGCACATCACTTTCAGTCTAAAAGACACTGGTCCCGTTGTCTATCCGACGCTGTTACCGGTACAGGCAGACAAATCGTGTCGATTTGAGCGAATCTTTGGTTCAGACCGCTTCCTCTACCTGCACACACCCAAATTTGATTCTTCCAAGACGCCCCGCTACAACGCTGATCAGGTGCAACAAATTCGCAGTCAATGGCAAGCATGGCTCCTTACCGAACATTCCTTCTTGGGTCGTAAATGGAGAGCCTTCCACATTGAAGATTTGAAAAGGAGTAAGAACGCCCGCCGGAAGGATACGGTCCACGAAAAAAGAATTGTACTCTTCGCGACAGAAGGATGGGGCATTAAGCAACCGTGTTCAGTGGGTCGGATGATTCATCAGTTCCTACCGTTTGATACCAACGAGAACCAGGGTTTTTGCAAAGCCTTTGCTCGCATTGAACTCGGGCTTTCTCGAACCATTCCAACATTATGCTTTGATACATCGCAAATCATCCACGTGGATGATGATTTGGCTTCAAGTGACCCGGAAGACACACGGTTTGACGATCCAAGACTACATTGGCAGCCATTTCCTAACAATACGGTCATGAATGACGGATGCTCAATCATCTCTGTGGGTGCCGCATTAGACATATGGCAGCGATACAAGAAAGCTACTGGAGTTTCTGGTCCTTTACCGAGTGCGTTTCAGGGACGTATTGGTGGAGCTAAGGGACTCTGGATGATCAGTGCAGAGTCATTCACCAAGGATCCTCAGCATCTCGAATATTGGATCAAAATCAACAAGAGTCAACAGAAATTTCACCCACCTGCCGACCAGCCACATCATCACCGAACTTTTGAGGTGTCCAACTACAGTTCCGCGCCGTCACCATCGGAACTCCATATATCGTTCATTCCTATCTTGATTGATCGAGGCATAAAGAAAGAAGCTGTTTCTGGTCTCATGAGGGAGTGCCTCGATACGCAACGCAAGAAGCTGCTAGAATTGCTTCCAGATCCTGTCAAGACGTACGATTGGGTTCACCAGAACGGCGCAAAGACCCGGACTGAACCTTCCTGGCAGGGTGCACTGCCATTATCTCTAGAGGAAAAGCTAAAGTTTCTACTAGAATCGGGCTTTTTACCCACCAGGTTTCCGTATCTTGCCAGAAGCCTCGAACGCTTTATTCAGACCAAGCAAATATTCCAGGAATCCAAGCTGCGGGTACCGCTTGCAAAATCGGCCTTTTTGTATGGTGTAGCGGATCCTCTCGGGGTTTTGGAGCCAGGAGAAATCCAGGTGCAATTCTCATCCTCATTCGTCGACGAGAAGACAGACGAGAAGTACCTCTGTCTTAGGGATATGGAAGCTTTAGTCGCCCGTCAGCCTGCTTGTCGCCGCTCAGACATCCAGAAAGTGCGCACAACCATACGCCCTGAACTATCGCATTTAGTAGATGTAGTGGTCTTTCCGTGTAAAGGCCGTTACCCACTAGCCGGAAAACTTCAAGGTGGTGATTACGATGGTGATATGTTCTGGATATGCTGGGAAACCACACTTGTGCAGCCATTTCTGAATGCGCCAGCGCCAGTACAGCCCCCTGATCCTGCAAAGTATGGCATAAAAACACGAAGTGAAAGGCTCAAGGATATCATGGATACCGGCAACCCGGAAACAGTGGATAAATTCCTCTGTAAAGCATTCGAATTCCGCAATAATCCTTCTCTACTTGGTTTCGTCACCACCATTGCAGAGAAGCAAGCCTACAGCGAAAATCGCATATATTCACCAAAGCTTGAGCAGCTGTATGATATGCACGACTTGCTAGTCGATGCTTCCAAACAAGGCTATGTTTTTACACAGGCGGACTTCGATCGGTGGGTACGCCGACTACCAAAACAACCAAAGCAGCCCGTTTACAAGGCCGCGATGGAGGATTGCTTCAACACCAAGGACTCCACAGAAGTCGAGAAATCCCGGAAGAAGCCATACCGATACGACTCCAAGCATGCAATTGACTACATCTACTTCGATGTTGTAAGAGCGCACAATATTGAGACAATGGTGCAGCTCAAATCCGTCTTCTTGAAAGCTTCCCAACTGGATGAGGCATTGCTTTATCCGAGTAAGCACCTTAGTGAGAACAGATCGAAGACGATCGAGAAGGAACTTTTGTCTCTGACTGGCAAACTGAGAGAAGTGAAAAATACTTGGAACGCTGGGGTCCACAGTAATATGAGCACAAACGACCACTTCAACACTCTCGTGAACACCTGTTACGAACGGTACCAGGCTATACGGCCTGACGATCCTGGTAAGCTCTCCCGTACACGGATTGTGTGTGAAACGTACACTGACTTTGTACATCGATTTCTTAGGCCATCCCGATATTCGACCTCTTATGGATGAGTATCTTACGCCTGGAGCATGTCTGTGGGATACCATCAAAGCATCGGTACTGTACAACACGTTTCAACGGCCCGAACAATCCACGTTCGTTTTCACTGTGGCAGGACGCGAGCTTGGGAGACTAAAGGCAAATAGCTCTGAGTACTCCAGGGCTATAGTATCATCCATCCGTGCTAATATGAAGCCGAAACCTATCAAGGCGCCAGTTGAGCACGACGAGGAAGATGAGGAAGACGACTTTGAGGCCGCGCTCGAGGAGCCTATCCGGTAGCAACTTCCAAGACATTTGACAGCGTGGACGGTTGGAGAGAATATGTAGAGATCTGTTCCATCTCGTTCTTTGGCTTCATCTTCTGTGGTCGTATCTACGCACCATGACATTGTATATTTGCTTCTTGCTGTCGTATCCGCGCTGCAGTATACCCATTTGCGCTTTCGCTTCCCATTAATTGTCAGCACGAAATGATAACCATACAATGATTACGCGAAGTTTCATGTGCCAATAAGAGTCCGATCGCCTCGTTCCAGCAGGCACACGTAGCCGCAGAGCAAAAGAAGTCATGACAGGGAAGCAGGAAAGAACACATCCCTGTAAAGCGACATGTGGGTATCATTAGAAAGCATCTACACCTCTCCAGAACATTACGAGCGCTACAGCTCAGCCTGCCGTGGGCGCAGCGGCCGCAGCCTTAATCTTCAAGTTCCTCCTCTCCTCTTCTCTCCGTGCCTCAACACCAGCCAAGAATTCCATACGACCCAAGTAGGCTTCTTTGGTCTTTCCATGTGTATCCAGTTCCTCTGCGATGCCTTCCTTGTCCACAAAACCTGTCCAATCCATGCGCGATTTGTCCACAACATTAAGCTTTTGCGCTTTCTCTGCCTTCTTCGTGATCGGGACGTCGGCTTCCGGAACGAGTTCTTGATCGGGCTGTAAGGTGGTGGATGTACGGGGCCAGGAGAGCTGATGTTCAGGTGCGAGAGCGCGGACATAGCCTGTAGGGTTAGGATCGAATCGTGAAGGGCGGCGGACAGGACGACGGAGCTTGGGTCCGGTAGATTCGGAGGGAACTTTAGGGGATTCTGCTGCAGGCGTGGTTGCAGCGGGTGCATCGAGTGTCTTCCAACCATCTTTGAGGTATTTGTCAAGTTGCGAGCGTGGTATCTGCTTCTCCTCGGTAGTATCCTGCCCAGCGAATGTGAAGATCTTCTTGATCGTCAGCTGTTCTTCTTCCTCCGCCGATACTGGAATGTTGACTACGGGTGCATGATGCTGTGGCGCGGCCGCTTCCTGCGGTTTGGTGGATTCCAGAGGCTTCAAAGGCGCTGCTGTCATCTGAGCCCATAGCGCGTCGACATCAACAGTTGCGCCCTCGGTTCTTGCAAGCGGTCTCCTCTCCTTGCCCTCAACTCTCCGTTGGGCCCGAGTTTTGATAAGTCCACCCTCCCCGCCTTCATCATCCGATATGATCAGCTCGTCTTCGTTGCTGCCTTTCTTGCCCTTCTTCTTCGCCCGCTTCTTCCGCGCAGCTTGTATTGTCACCTCATCTCCAGAGTCGAGGTCTTGATCGGCCGGTGCATTCCGCTTGCCCTTGCGTTGTGTGGGTTCTATAGTGACATGGTCTTCGTCTTCGGAGCTGGATGCCTCTTCAGCTGGGGCAGCGTCGGGGTTAAAGTCTTCATCGGACGATTCATGGTACTTGTCGTCGGCATTGTCGAGGTCTTCGTCTCCATAGGTATGTGGCATGATAAAGCGGGTATCGTGTTGGAGGCTCGAGTTCGCGTCGCGCAAGCCAAAACGGAGATGCGCCAGATCGACGGCCAATACGGGAAGAGCCTAGCGTGGAACAAGGGTAAGCTCCAGAACTACGTCAGTGACGTTCATAGGTGGGCGGCGGGGAGGCAGGCGCGTTCCAGATGAAAACAAGCCAGCTATGCTTCCAGCTGGGCTGACTTGCTTCCGTCTTATACCAAACCCCTTCGTTGCTGTCGCGTAATGCGCATCTATCCCTATCTTTGATCGCATCACCCAGCCAACACCATGGCGCCAGTCGACACCGTCGCATCCACGCGCAGCAACTCGCTCCCCATCGCCCTTTTCGGCGGCCAAGTACTCCTCGTCACGGTACTCACAGCTCGTGTGCTTCTCACTACTCGACGCGCCGCCAAATCGCAGCCGCCGTCAACACGCACGCGCTCACAAGACTCCGCTCGCCGTCGTCATGCCGTTACCTTCTCTATCATTGCGCTCCTCTCACTGCTCTCGGTAGGAAGCTTCGCCTTCCTCTGGCGCGCCATCTCGTACGTTCGGTGGGCTGGAGAGAATAAACATGACATTCCAGGCAGCCTGTGGAGCGGCTGGTACGGCACTGGAGCGGAAGGGCGCTGGTACCTGGCCGACTGGATCGCCGACATAGATCTGGTGCGCGAATTCGACAAGGTCGGAATTATGAAGCCTGAAGGATTCCTCTATACCAGCCAGTATTTTGTTGGACTAATTGCAAGCTCCATCTTTATGGGCGCCGAGGGTATGTCAGCGCCGTCATTGCAGCCCCAAGTACCTCCACTGACTTCTGTTCTAAAGGTCGCAGACGCAATCTTTCCAACACGACAATCGCCTCGTTTGTGCTACTGAGCTCAATCGGGAGTTTAGGGTATGCCTTGAGCTTGTTCTTCATCACAATCCTGTACACGCCTTTGACTATACACCGCGATGATACTCCACTACACGATGCGTTGTTCACCCCATATGCCTTCGTATACGACACCGGCATTGTTGCGTCGCTCATCACGCTTAATCTCTTCCCCCAACTGGTTTCCGAGTTCGGCGACAAGAGCATGATGCGACTGGGTTATCTGACCATGCCTTTGGCCTTTGCTTTTGCCCCGCAACTGGTCCCTTACGCTCTGGGCCACCAGCATACGTCCAAGGCAGCGGCTCATAGATCATACGCCAAAGTCTTCCACGCGCTGTCAATAGCCTCTATTCTCGTATACTGGCGTGTATGGACCACTCTGATCTATGTCAACAGACCCGCCCAGCGCTCTCATGTTTGGGATCTCTTCTCCAACTCTATCGGCAACAGCGATTCGGCAAATACGAACAGGCTTCTCACCAGCATCAGCAACGCTGGCCAGGCTCTAAAGCATATCAGTATGCACCCGGCTATCAGTGTCACAAGCCTTGATGTTCTCTTCGCAGCCATCAGCTTGCTGACGTGGACCTTCACCCGCGACTTAGATGTGCATGCTATCTTGGAAAGCAGCATACTGTCTTTCCTTGTTCCGACTCACGAGAAACATGTTAGCTTCAAGCAAGACCTGGCCAGAGTTATGGAGCACGCAAGCGAGCCATCGTCGCCTGTAGAACCCACAACACCGAGAAAACCGGGACGTCCCGCTAAGAATTTGGCTGTCAACGGTACATCTAGTGCAACGCATTCAGGACCGACAGGTGCACCTCTGCGGCGCAGCACAAGGGGGAAAGCGCGTATCTCGGATGCGGATTCAGACGCAGGCTCGTTCGCTGGTGATCCTGATGCTACCTACCAACCATCCGAGAAGACCAAGCGAGCGGTGCAGGAAATGGAATCGGACGGCTCTGCGCCTGAGGGGGATCTGGTTCACGCTGGCGAGTCAACTGCACTAGCCCTGTTTCTTGCCTTCTTCGGCGGACTGGGTCAGTTAGCTGCGGGCACTCTAGGTGCCGAGGTGACAGGCCCGCGGGACTGAAATAGTCGACGTACTTGGTATCATCCGACCGGAAATGAGGGATGCCATTTTACTTGTTGGAATGAAGATCATATTCAGGTAGACCTACGGGCTTCTGGTGTACGGAGATGTGGAGAACGGAAATAATGGCTTTGGATCTTTGCGTTCGTATTCCCAGGTTGGATTTTAGGTGTGGGTGTATGAAGTCAGCATGTCTCACATGCACTTCGCCCAGCAACACTTAGGGCCGGAGCGTCGGGTAGTTTTTGATATTGCTTTTGGTATTCTAATGATGTACGAACATAGCGAGAAGCGTCGTGCACAATACATGAGTTGATGAGCAAGTTTAGGACCACACGTATATTGATGTCTCGTTGAGATTACTCGTACATATCTATCTGCTTCATCAGATGCTAAAGGGGATGTGACGCTGGTATCAATGACGCTGGGGAGCGTTCCTGGAACGTCGTGTAACCTTGCTGCTGCGGATAGCTATCCGCGAAAACGCATCCTTGCCTGCCATGCGGTAATATCGTTAGCGTTGACTCGAGTAGGGTTGGGCTGACAGAGTTTGATTTTGCATAACACGAATGGGGCAATTACTCCAAGCCACGGACTACAAGGGCATTCACTCTTTATCGTAGTTGGGCTGGTGTTGGAAAGCTGAGAACGAGGATGTGATGGTGCCTGAAGATCTTCCTGTGTTAAGCGAACGTAGACTGCACGCGACCAACCGTCTCCTTGCGATGACACTATCCGTCTTCTACGACGTTCCCAGATGCTTCAGCATCGTACTACTACAGCTATCTATTAGCAGCACTGACTTATCTCCGACCCGGCCTCGATTCGTGTTGCAGTGACGCTCTGGTGCCCGACGACTGGGCGCCCGCGGACTGTCATCCTTGCCGACCCGGCTTCTTCGGCTTCTGGTTATCAACAAAGGACGTTTGCGAAGAGAGAATCAGCAGGACGGGGACCCTGGCAGAGGGTGATGCAAGTGTTCTTGGAAGAGACATAGTAATCCCGAGTGTCTGGCTGAAGTGGTGGGTTGAGTTGGGCGTCGGCTCATTAGCAAGGACAGCGGTTCTGGGGCAGTGGCAGGCTCGGGCCTAAAGACTATCACCACCGTGCGCAACGCAAAGACGCTACACTACCACTGAACAACCATGGAGGTAAGCCCAGATTCCTTCTTTTACTCCTTTGCTTTCCCCACGTGTATCGTCGTCTTCCCCTTCCGGTTAGGTTTCTTGCGAGGCCGCGGGTTGCGTTGCGACTTCCTCAGCCCTATGTACGTCTGCACCATGGCCTGAGCTCCCCTTGGTGCCTTCCGCTCGGTGTCGACTGCCTTGCGCGTATCACCGTCTGCTCTTGTAGAACATCTCGGGGGCTCCTGATTGACCCGTCACTTCTTCGCCAGCTCCCCTTATCATGTACCGCCCGTCCTCGTGGCCTCTCCCTGCTGGTGTTGTACCACACGTCGTCGCAGCGTGCCTGTCATCTCCCCACGAGAGTACCACGCTTCACTGCGCAGATGCCGGTCAGGTGAAGTGAAATAGGAAGGGCCGGCTTTCTGTTTTCTGTTTTGTCTCGGCGCGGCGCTTTCTTCAACCCACGATACCCAATTTTCTCTTAGTTTTGCGACTTCTGCTCTTAGCGATATACCCTGTACCTGTCTCTTATA